>Ga0209777_10000795_pt1 | contig 49042 bp, 68 predicted proteins | sample FrelakmetHBP12HB_FD_187147 | JGI IMG/M metagenome (GOLD analysis project Ga0209777, IMG submission 187147) | Freshwater lake sediment microbial communities from the University of Notre Dame, USA, for methane emissions studies -HBP12 HB (SPAdes)... | ecosystem: Environmental > Aquatic >... | reverse complement strand
GGCCCCGCTCCAGAGGTTGCTCCATCTACCGTCCCTGGCGTTGACTCAAAAGAAGCGGCAATTATCTCCAAAGCGGATGATCTGCATGAGGCTCTCCCGCCCCCCGGTGAGGTTACCGGCCCTACGATTAATATCCCTGCCGCAACTCCAGAGGAATTAAACCGCGCAAAGATTTCCGATCTTGTTGCTCAGCAACAGATTGATGCTTTACAAAAACCCGCTGAAGCTCTTGCCGCTCCTACTGTAGAACCTACAGGTGAAGAACCATCACAACCAATAGAAAATGTAGATCCTAATAATATTATACCGCCACATCTTATTGATAAAAAAAGGGAACGAGAAGTTGTTTCAATGGCTAACTCAATGAAAACAAATGGATGGTTAGGAAGGCCATTGTTGGTTGTTGATGATGAAGCTATAACAGGAAGTCATCGCCTTGCCGCCGCCAAGCAAGCAAATATTTCTGTTCCAATTGTTAAAATACCAGAAGATGTTGTAAATGATTTCAATAACTGGCTTAAAACAGACCCAGATAATACAAAGAGTTTAGATTTAAGTAACTGGATAAATCAAGATGATGAAGATAAGTTACATGACCTAAAAAGAGCAAGAGAAGATGGTATAAATGGGTTAGATTCCGCAATTAATCTCATGCAAAATGAGGTAAATAATAATGAAATAATTTACAAGTCAGAAGAAAAACCCGCTGAAGCTCCTGTAGCTGAAGAACAACCTAAAGTTGTTAAATTAACTGGATTTGGAAAAAGTGATTCTGAAGCGGGATCAAGACTTATTGATTCTATTGAAAAAGAAACAGAAGAGAACCAGCTTGATCCAAGAGAAAGAATTGTAAATCGCAATGCCGCTATTGATGTAGAAGATTTAGGTGGTATAGCAAGAATACATTCCATTAGAGCATTTGAAAGAGGAGTTGGTGCTGGAAAAGATGCTCTAAATTTAATTATAAGATTAGCAGATCAAGAAGAAGTTTCTCTTGTTCTTGATACCGAAAAATTTACATCTGAAGGTCTTACGAATCAGCAATTAAAAGATTGGTATTCAAGAAATGGATTTGTGGAGCAAGAAGATGGCTCCATGATTAGAGAGCCAAAACAACTAACCGAGGAACCAAGTGAAAAAGAAATCAGCCCCGAAAGTAAAGTCTCAGAAACAAGTGGGATACCTCCTGTCGAAGGTGTCTCCGCTGAAACCAAGCCAGAAGGAAAAGCTAAAGAAGGAACTGCACCAGCACAAGGTGAAGGTACGGAAGTAAAGCCAGCAGAAGCACAAGAATCTCAATCCACAAAAAATAAATATGGGCCACCTTCTCCTCAAGAAGCATATGCAAAAAGAGCATATGATGCTTTAACTAAAAACCTTGGAAGACCCGCAACGGAAGGTGAAATAGCAAATGCTGTAGCAAAGAAATTCCCCGGAATTACTTCTAAAGAGATTGGTAATGCTTATGAAAAAGCATCTGGAAAAGCCAAGCCAGAACCACCACAAGCTGTTACTCCCACAACAACTGGAGAAGAAACTCCAGAGATGATTTCCATTCGTAAAAAAGATCAAAACGATCAAGTCAGAAGGGGTCTTCTTACAGCAGTTGTTCCTGCTGGAACAAGGCTTTCTGGTGAACAAGTTTTACAAAAAGGACGAGCAAATCTAAATGCTGGAGCAGATCCTTACGAAGCATTAGAAAGAGCAAAGAATGGTGATCCAGATGGCATTGCTACAGCAAAAGCTTATGACCAGATTTTGGCTAAACAAGTAAATGATACTCTTAAAAAGTATGGTGCGGATTCTGAACAATACAAATCAGCAGTAGCAAAGAGGCAGGAATACTACGAAGGAATTCGTGAGGCTGGAACAAAAGCATCTGAAGCACTTGCATCTTTCCAAGGAGAAACTGATCTAACGAATGTTGCTGATATGACAGCAGAGTTCATAAAAAACACAGGTCAAGAACCATCTAAATCTCAACTTGACGGGATGCAAAAAAAGGCCGAACTGGTTGAGAAAACTATTAATGATGCAGAAACCACAAGCAATGATTGGGTTGATGCAATGGATAATTCCATGTCGGATGTGGAAGTAAAGACTCCAGAATCTGTTGAAGATGCCCGTGATCAAGTTGGTGATCTTTCTGATTCCGCTGGAAAGAAAGCAAAAGCAGAAATTGAGCGTTTAAATAAAGAACTTGAGCAAACCAAGAAAGATCTTGAGGAAATCAAACAAGCCAGAGAGACAAATCAAGATGCAAGTGCATTAAAAGAATACTACGAGGCCAAAATTAAAGATCTCCAAGATCAATTGGATAAGGTTCCCAAATATGGAAAGGAAGTTTTTGAGCAAGCCAGAAAGATTGTTGATCGTTGGAAAGCTGATGCTAAAGAAGCAGAAAAACTATTAAGCAAACAATTGAGTGGTCAATTGGGAACAACTCCAGATATTTCCATTGTTGCTACTCTTGCTAGAATTATCCGTGGTCAAATTGGTGAGCTTGGTCTTGATTTTGCTGAATCCTCTAAATTATTGCTTGATAAGTTTGGTGATAAAATTAAGCCATATCTCAAAGATGCTTGGGACAAAGCACATGAGTTAATCAAAGGTGAAGTTGGTGGTGAAAAGGCAATCAAGACTGTAAAATCTGAAACCAAAGCAAAAGCAAAAATTAAGGCAAAGCCTGTTTCAAAAATGAGTCCAGCGGAGAAATCCGCCGAATCATTACGCAAACGCATTGAGCAAGCTCAAAAGAAAATTGATGACATTAATAATGGTAAAGTTTCGACTCCAAAAGATGTAGAGAAAGTTACCAATGATGAGATCAAGCGTCTTGAGGAAGAATATAAAAAGAAACAAGATGAGTTGAAGGAATCTCGTTTGGTTGGAAAACAACGAGAGAATTTACTCCAACCAAGAGTCGAGGAAGTTGGTCAGAAGCTGAATCCAGAACAAGCTAAAACACTTTGGGAAACAGCAAAGAAATTCTATCTGGATAAGGGTGAGCGTGACATTGATAAGATGATCAATGACATGGCTGATGATTTTGGTCTTACTCCAAAACAAATCAGAGAAGCATTTGCTTCACAGAAGGGAGTTAGAAATGTTACCGATAAAATGTATCTTGCTCAAATAGCTAGAAGGGATGCATTGAATAATGCAAGAATGTGGTTAGTTGGAGAACAGGCAAATATCATTCAAAAGATTTATGGTAAAGCCGCCGCAAGAGCATTTAAGTTAGCAATTTTTGGTCATGGTACTGCATTCTTGGGAACTCACGCACCATCAGTTAGATATACAAATCCAATTCTTTCATTTAAAGCATGGTTACAAGGATTCAAGTATTCGTTTTATGGTAAAAATGGCAGGATAAAAAATTATGTAGATAATATTGATTTGATTAACAGACCAACTTGGAGAGTCGCTAATGAAGCAGGATTAGAAAATGATCCTTTTTCTCATTCTTCTGAAAATCCAATTAGAGAAAACAGTCAAAATGTTTTTGGAAGAGCATTAGATGTAATAACTGGAGGCAGAGGATTTGATGCTCTTTATCATCTTCGTCAAGAAATGTTTGAAAAAAGATGGAATAAATTAAGCATTACTCAAAAAACTCCAGAAATGGCAAAGATTATTTCTGAACAAACCAATAATGCTACTGGATTTAATAAAGGTGGTTCAATTGTGAATAGTCCTGTTGTTAAAGCATTGTTGTTTGCTGCAAAACTTGTTAAATCAAGGTTAAATTGGATGATTGCTGATCCAATCAAAATGTTGGGGACATATACAAAAATGGCTACAGGTCAAAGAACTACTTTGGCTGAAAGAATGGGAGCAAATTTTGAGTTGGTTAACAAAATAAAATTCATGTCTGGTTTAGTAGCGGCATTAAGTGTTAATCAATTGTTGCTACAAATGTCTGGAAGTGATCAAAAAATCAATTTCTTGCATCCAAGAGAATATGATTGGCTTGCATACAAGGGATTTGGTTATCAACTTCAGACTGTTGGAGCAATTACACGAATCGCACGATTGTTGTTTCAAGAATCACATGATGCATTTGGCGAACTTTCTCGTTTTGAAAAAGCAAAAGGAAGGCGTTCTGATATTATGGTTCAAGATTTTATGAAATATATCAAAAGTGGATTAAGCCCATTGGCAAGAGACATTGCAGTTGCCGTTGATAGAAAAGATTATGTTGGTAATGTTGTTCCTTGGTCTAATGATCAACCAGATCGTGGTCGAAGAAAACTGACGTGGAGTGAATATATTGTTCAAAACTTCTCTCCTATTCCTATATCAGAGGCATCTACTCAAAAAGAAGGGTTGCCAGCAGTTATTAAAGCAGGAACTGCCGTATTGCGTGGAGATAGGATTGAGACTCCTCAAGATTTGGAGGAATACAAAAAGTCCATGCAATCAAAAGCTAGAAGCGCAAAAAGTAGTTCAGATTTAGGATCGTTCTCTTTGCCATTATCTAACAAGAATGAATCATTTGGTTCTTTTTAAATAAACCTTGATTGCTTATTAGTTTTCGGAAAGTATACGCAATCAACAGCAACCACTATGAGCAAAAAATACATTCTTCCTCCATCTCTTAAATATCCTTTTGAGCAATCTGAATTTCCCGGCGACATTAATCTTCGTGAAATTCGTGAACAAGGTGAGAAAAACAAACTTCCAGAAGTAAGCTTTTACCAAGCAATCGTTATTGCCTTGCTTGAACAGAGGAATTACTTTGTTGTTGAGACGTTGAGGTATGCCAAAAAGTTTGGTTCACTTCCTCCTGATGAACAGCAAGAACAACTTGGGACTCCTGAAGTAGAGGAATCCCCTAAAAGGATTACGCATAAGACTTATTAATAAGGAAGGATGAGTATCTTCCTTAATCTTGGTAGGTATGGAGATGTCTGTTCGTTTCTTCCTGTTCTCAAAAATGAGTATGATGAGACAGGAAAGAAGCCAAGCTTGATTATTTCTAAAGACTTCCAAGACATCCTTGATGGTGTTTCTTATGTTGAGAAAATTGTTTTTGATGGGCCATTTGAAGACATTGTAGGAGCATTAAAGTTTGCAAAAGATTTGTCAGAAGATGTAACAACAACTCAAGTTGTTGGTGTTTCCGAAATTGTAGTAAGTCAAGTATATGGAAATCATGTTGGGCCAAAAATTGTATGCGATAGTTTCCAAATGGATGCTTGGAGGCTTGCGGGGAAGTTGGATCTTTGGCCCAAACAACTTCCTCTAGTCTTTGATCAAAGAGATAGTAAAAGGGAAAAGAAACTGACCAAAGGGATTCCTAAAGATAAGCCGTGGATAGTTGTATCTACAGGAGGAAATTCATCACCGTTCCAATATTCAGAATTGCTCTGGGAGATACTTAATCATTCTTTGCCAGAATTTCACATTGTTGATTTAAGTAAGATAAAGGCTGAAAAGTTCTATGACTTGCTTGGCATCATGGATCATCCAAACACCCATGCAATGATCTTAACGGACAGTGGGCCATTACACCTCTCATATGCCTCTAAAACTCCCGTTCATGCGATAGTAACAGATTCACCCTCATTGTGGCACGGGACAGCATGGAGACCATCCTACGCCTCGTACACGCGATATAGGAACTTTCCAAGAGATGTGACCCGAATCCTTGACTTGATTAGGAATCCAAAATCAAGATCAACCATCCCAAATGTTGTTCATGTATATCAACGGACTCCTTGGTCAGTAGGAGATGAAAAACGCCGCAACAATGTAGCTGAAAAATCTTGGGATGGGATTGGATGGGTTGATCTTGGTTTGGATGACAACTGTTTTGTCCGAAGCTCCCTCGAAGTAATACCAGATGAAAGGCGAAGAATCCCAATGATTAAGGATATGCTTCGATTGGCTTGTGTCGGAAGAAATGATTCAGATGTTTTAGTTCTTACCAATACGGACACTTGTATTGCTTCAAATGTGTTACAAAGATTTGAAGGAATCCTTCCTGCATATGCTTACAGGCATGATTTTAAAAGAATAGACAATCCAATCCCTTATGATCGCATTAGTGCAGGAACAAAATATGCGGGATGTGATTTGTTTGTAATGAGAGTTGGATGGTGGAGAAGTAATCATTATCTTTTCCCAGACATGGTTCTTGGGAGGCATTCATGGGACAGGATCATGCGAGAACTAATAAAGATTGCTAATGGAAGAGAGATTGAGAATATCATTTACCATGAATGGCATCCATCTGGATGGGAGGGGCATGGATTAAATAGAGATGCATCTAATTTACGCAATTGCCGATTAGCAAGAGAGTGGCTTAAAGAAAGAAATATTCCTTTGTTAGAACTAGAAAGCTTAAACTATGAGGGAAAGTTTAAGCGTCCTAATTTTAAGAAATAGATTATACTCGCGTAGCGTGAGTTGGACACCAAAGCTGATCGTTGCCTTTCCCATTAGGTCGAGAGCATTGCCAATTGGTTTTAGAGCGTTCGTCTACGACAATCCAGCCGCATAGATTTGGATCATATTTCTGACCTTGTGGCATCCGGGGACTGATAGAATATTTATGTTTCTTCAATCCCGCTGCTGATTTTGGCTGCTTAATCTTTGTCATCATTGTCTTCAATAATTGGATGAATTGTCATTGCCAAGACTGTAACGGGTTGCGTTATGATTTGAGGGATTGTTGTAACTTGGTAGAAGCTACCGCTATCACGTTCATCATCCGCTGAAAGGTTGGCAACGTAAATTGTTTGAGTTTGTTGAACGGGAATTGTGGACAACATTCCTGCTGTAAAGATTGAATATAGTGGATTCATTATCGTTTATTTGGGTTGAAGGATGACATATGCCAAGCACCTTTGCATTGGTCACATTTGTATGCGCGAAGAAAACTCGTGTTGGTTCCTCCATTTTTCAATAGATGGTTTATAGCTTGATTGCATTTTGCTTCAGAGGTGTATGAGGATTTGCCGCAAACGCCCGTTGTAGGTCGTTCTTGGCCTTTAATAAGCCCCTGCTGAAGTGCCTCTCGTTTGTTTACAGGAGGAAGTTCTGGAGTCTCATAACCTAATTCTTTTAATATATCGTCAATTGCTTTGCTCATTTTCCATGATTTCCTTTTTAAGTTTAGATAGATCAATGGATGTTTTCCTAGCGTCTGCTGGAGTTTCCCATGCCATCATTGCTTCACATATTGCCATTGCGCGAACACGATAATGATTCGCTTTGTCTAGTCTTTCCTGCATTGTTGGTTCTGTGTTTTCGTTCATTTTATTAAGAGTAAACCAATGACAGCAAGTGCTGTTCCAATGGAGGTTTGAAGATCCAATCTGACCCCGTAGAACAGGATTGGTAAAGAGATAAATATCATTGTTACCATAAAATCCCACCACAAGTTGGCTACGAACATTTGGTTTTTCTGCATAGCCATTGCCATGTATGCCCATGCCCAACCAGATAACCCCCCTGCAATTATGGAAAGACAATAACACAGAGTCACATTGGATCGAATGCGAGGATCATAACTAACTGCTACCCAAACAGAGTTTGTAAGTATCTCTACAATGAATATCGGAATGATGATTGGTAAAAGTGTCATTTCATTTCCTTCATATTATCCAATGCTGTTTGAGAAATCTCATGGAGCGGCACCTCCTCCTGCTTTGTCTTTAGGTTCCAATCCTCATCGTACGATTCGCGGGTAAGAGTAGGTTTCGGCAACTGGCGGCAGGTGCGGAATTTGAGGGTAAAATATGATGGATTTTTACCGATGGCCCAATGATGAACGGGAATCCACTTTTGACCGATTGAATTATACTCATCCCCCTCTTGGATCACCTCGTTTAATCCAAGCTTTCGCCATTCGGTCTGGGTCGGTAACTGGGTCGGAACTGGGTCGGTGCTTTCGATCTTTGAAAAGCCTCCATACCATTCTGACATCGTTGCCCCGTCTTGGGTTTCCTCTGGCGCAAGTGTTTCTTTTTCAAGATCACGAATCAAATCCCACAATTTATCAATTTCGTTCCATTGATTTTTGTTCTCGTAAGAGCGAGCAAAGAACAGGGCATCCTTTGTGTATCCAATCGCTCGGTTCAGAAGCTCACGGAGCCTTTCGACCTCATTGATTTGTTCGTTAGTTGAGTTCATCGTATTTTTGTTTTAAGTTATCCAGTTCCATTTGGGTTGGGTTGTCGCTAGTTGCCCAGACTCGGTATCTTTCCACGATCTCACGAAGCCTTGCGACCTCGTTGTCTAGTAGGTTTCTATCTTCAATCATGGTGTCTCTTGATTGCGTCATGTTTTCTAACAGATTTCGGAGCCTTGCGACCTCATTGGTTTTCTCGGCGAGTTCGCGCTCAAGATTACGAGAGAGCATAGTCATTCGGTCGATGTATTCGTTGTGCATCATTCCTAAATGGGCTAGAAAATCCGTCCTCGGCGTTGGTGTGGTGTCGGGGTTCATTTCATTTCCTCCATGTTTTCCAATGCCGTTGCACAAAAGGCTATTGAACTCCATAACTTTTTTGATCACTTCCTCAAGATAGATGATCTTGAGTCGTAGTTCTGATTCTAATTCTGTTTGCGTATCTTCAATCATTTGTTTCGGTTGTTGTATTGTTGCTGAACATGGCTAGGACAATCCCTGTATGGAGTATCGAAAAATTGGGCTGGATAACCCTGTCCAATCATCCACTCTCTGAATGCCCGTGCATCCGTATTAGTTACTGGCGTATTGAATACTGGTCTCTGTGGCCTTTGACTTAATGCCGCATAGTCCATTCCTTCGTCCTCATATCTAGCTTGATTGATCCATGTAGAAGGGTGAGGAATAAACTTTCCCCTTTCCTTTTGCCAATCTTGACTCTGAATTGCTTTCCTTAATGCAATTAGGATCTCTTCAATGGGAGGAAGATTGTTCTTGGCCCATGCTGCCCTTGCAGCACCTTTTCCTGTCTTGCGGGGGTAAGCTTGCCAGAATGCCTCAAAAGCCTCTTCAACGGCTTTCAGATTGCGTCTAGGCTTCTTCTCTACCAATTCATATGCTCTGCCGCAGCAAGGGCAACTTTCTTCATTAGAACTGTTCATAGATCCACTCCTTTTTTTTCAGTTGAATAGCTTGGAAATCAAACCAAGGATGATTTTCTGCTGCTACTTTTATTTTAATTCTCCCGGCTTGATGCCAGAATCCTTTGACTTCAAAGAATGAGATATTCCCATCCTTGTTGATGACAAAGAAATCTGGAGTATAGGTTGTCCTATCTGCCAACCTTAATGCCATAGCCTCAAATGCCCAATGATGGATCTCTCCAGCCAATCGGCGTTGCTCAAGAACCAAAGAATATGCTTCCTCAGTCTTGTTCATCTTTCCCGCCACTCGACGGGTCGTATTTCCTTTTGCCCTAAAGGTTCTCATTTAATCAATGATGCTTGCGCGAAGCTTAAAGGCATTCTCCAAGTCTGGTTCCTGCTTCATAATAAGTCTCGCATAGGGAGCGCAAAAGTCATTGTTCAGCTTATAATCCTCATCAGTATCAATGCCCATATAATAGTTCCAACGAAGAACTTCATACAGCATACCAATACCCATGATTGCGTTTGGTCGTTTCTCTCTAAACTGTCTGGCAAGACCAACTAGGTTCTTATAAACAACAGGATTGTTTTCATGGAACCGTTCAAACCTAGAAGCAAGAGACTTGTCATCTGATTCTGGAGTAATTGGTGAAAAGTCAAAATCAAATTGATCAATCATTGGTTTTAGGGAAGTTGATTTTGCATTTGTCTCCTGCAACGGAATCTAATTGCTTAAATGCGTTAAGCCAATTTTTCCTATGATGTGATTTTGCTCCCGCATCAAAGGCAGACATTACTCTGTCTTCGATGCTAGGAACTTTATTATCATCCGTTAGCAATCGAATGTGATCACTGTTTAAATAATCGTAAGCCTCTTTGCTATAGCTCATACAATTTTTGCCTTTTTTGCTGCTGTATCCATGTAGGTTGAAAACAAATAAGTGAAATGATTTGAATCCATTTCTCCATCAATCGTTCTCGCCATTAGCTTTGCTTCAGATTCCGCATTTGGAATGAGTTCATTCCGTTGCCTGATGTATTCGCAGTCATGCCATTCGGGAACTTCTTGCAGGAAGGCGACTTCCAGACAATTACAAAAGCGTGGAATCATCATTTTGCGTGGTAAGTATAAATTGTTACGATAACAATTACCGAAAGGATAACGGCAACAAAGAAAATACGAACAACAGATAGAAGATCGTCGACCTTTTCCTGTAGTTCAAGAATTTCAGTATGATGATAACGGACTGTTTCAAGAATGTGCTTGGATTCCCTGTTTTGGAAATCCAAACCTGCTTCAAGAAGGAGAAGCTTTTCTCCTTGTGTTTGTGACTTTTTAGTGGGCATTTGCGTGGTTGGTTGCGGTTTGGTTTAGGTTAGATTAAAAAGGAATTTCATCCTCGTCTTCAACGGCTGCTGGTGCAGGTGCTGGAGTACGCTTTTTGAATGCAGTTCCCATTTTGGGAACAAACCCGCTAGGATTCTTCTCAGTGATGGTATAATTCCCAAGGATTGGGGACTTCATTCCCGCTTCCCGACTTGTCTTTGAAAGCGACTGCTTAATCACTCCCGTCTGCCCGTACTGATCAGGAACCTCATCTCCCAACTCATTCGTATTTGGGAACATCACAAGATCAAGATACTTTGCGGTCTTGCCTTGGTAAAGTTCATCCTTGAGGATCTTCGTTACATCAATTTTGCCTTTTATCATTTTCGTTTATTTTGTTTGTTTATTTTATTTACTGACTACTGATTCTGAAAGTATTCTGAATGATGTTGCTGCCACAATTGGAACTTGTCCATTTCCAATGGCCTTAAGTCTGTCCACGTCTCTGGAAAGCGCATCAGAATTTCCGAGGCGTTCGGCGTGAGCTTCTTCTGATGAACACGCGCTAATTGCTCTGTTAAATTGCCGTCTTGATGACCCTTTCTGACTAAACTTGAGAGCTTGAACTTGTGGCGCAAACCATCCGAAGCTGTTGGCCGCATCAGCGAGTATCCAGATTGGGAACTTGGGCAAGATTCCATCTCGTTGGCGTTGGAGTAAAACTCTGCGACAATATGGTTCAATTTCCACAGCACAAACTGGGGTATGTCCGAGGAGCATTCCTCCCAAGATCCCTCCTCCTGCTCCTGCAAATAAATGTAGCTCATTCATATTCTCCTTAATTTTATTTTTTCATTGGTTCGTCCTTGTTGATAAAACCTTCATCATTCAAGTAACGAAACAAATTTTTTACTTCGGACTCTTCGACTTTGCGATTATCTCCGGGTGTTGCCATAAATGAACTGTCTTTCCAAAGAACAATCCATTCTCTACCTTTAAAGAGTATCCACAACGCCCTAGAATCGTCATCATCTTCACTTGTCACGCCTGATGGATGGTTCCCCTTCTTTTGACTCAATGAGCCAACCAAGGGCATCGTCGAGCGATTGCTTGGCATCTTTTGCCTTGATTCCTTTTGCTTTGGCAACTGCTTTTTCAAGAGCAGTGACTGATACTTTTGTGCAAGCCAGAAACTCATCTGATTTAAGAACACCAGAAAGCGCATTATAAGCGGAAGCTGCGTCTGGTACATTTCTACTTGTACGTCCTTTGGTAAGGGATCGTCCAGCAATTTCAGCACCTGCAAGCAATCTATTTTTGAGTTCAGTCCTGACTTCGGAAATGAAGTCTTCAACTACTCCCGCATTGTCATCAATGGATACCAATTCGGCATTGCTTAATACCTTTACCATCGCGCCAGAGATTACTGTTAACTCTTTTGTCCTAGCTTTAGCATTCTCATGCCTATCAGGGCAAATGTCTTTAGCACGACACCACTTGCAAGCGTCAGTTGAAGGAGTTCTTGGAGCATCATGCTTTTGGGAAGCATTAACGATACCAACAATTTCCTCTTCTGCTTGTGATAGTTCAGCCTCATTGTATTCGGCAATGGTTTTTCCAGCAGCTAGGGGTTGAATGATCGCAACGAAAACCGTCTTCAGTTTCGGGAATGCTTTCTTGACGAGAACAGCATATGCGCGAAGTTGATAATTTTCTGCTGCTCCAGACTGTGCAACTCGACCTGTTTTATAATCTGTTACAACTGCCGTTTCCTCGCCAAAAAAGTCGATCCGATCAATCGCTCCAGAAAAGAGATCATTGTACCAGTACCGTTCTTCGACAATTTCCTTTGTACGTTCACCAAGATCCAGTTGCCTGATCATATCAGAAAACTCTGACAAGCACCGTGTCGCAATGTCCTGACCTTCTTGAGAAAGAAGCTCAAAATCTTTCAATCCTGCAAGAACGCTATGAACGTCCGAGCCAAGCTGCATATACTTATTTGCCTCTTGTGGTGGGAGTGTAGACTCTAGGTTCCAACTGCCAGAGCATAAAGCAAGGCGGGAAAACCCGCTTGCTGATGGTTTGCCTTCGCGCTCGTCAGTCATTAAAGTGCTGGTTTAAATGCCTTTACGTCATCCCATTTCTCAATGAGGCGGCTAATCACCTTTTCAGGAAGATCGAACATATATACGTTGCGATCTGGAATTGCCTTTTTAGCATACAGAAAGTGGAGAACATGGTCATCCGTTACCTTGTCTGCTTCCATCATGCCGATAAGCATATCAACTCCACTTGTCGGGAGTTCCTTCGTTGGAGTAGGCTCTGATGGTGTTGCTTTAATCTTCGGCGGTTCAACCTTGATTGGCTTCTGAACTGCTGGCTTGCTGGCAATCTCACCATCATCATCATCGTCAGCGGTAATTCCTAAAATGCTGCTGATTGCGTACCTTTTTGCATAGGTCAATGCTGACCCTACCCCCTGTGCTGTCTGATCCTTAATTGGAAGCAAAAGAGTTGATTCCCTTGTTTCTCCCGAAATATGAATAATACGGGTTACTACTCCTGCTTTGCCATCCTCAAAAATAGGCTCTTGAGAGATGCCAAGGTTATTTCCTGCAAGTATTGGACGAACATCATCCAGAATGGCATCCAACGATGCATAACGGTTTCTGAAGTGAGGGTTAATAGCATTCTTTGCTACGTTCCTCAACTCTCCCAAAGCTTTAACAAATGATGCGTTTAGTTGACTTGATGGTTGCGTTGTTGTAGTCATGTTTTTGGTAATTGCGTGGTTGCGTTGCTCAAGATCGGCGGGGGTTTGTTCATGGCCCCCGCCGATTCTATTTTAGTCCTTCTTGCTTCGGGTTGGCTTGTTCATCTTTGCCTTGGAAATCATGGGCTTCTTGCCCTTCGTCATAGGCTTCCCCTTGGCTTCCATCTTAACCTTTGTGGCGGTTGTCTTCTTCATATGTTTTGTATCAATTACAGTATGGTTGAGTTGTGGTTTCTTTGCGCGAATTGCGTCAATAATTGCCTTGAGCATTAGGAGACAACAGTTGGCGCGGCTTCGTCAGCGGCGGTGCAGTTAGTTCCCTTGCAGCATTCATCCTTCTTGTGGAGGAGAGTGTGAACTTCAAGGAGGAGTTCTTGGGGAATGTGACCGAGCTTGTTTGCAATCTCTTGCGCTTTTTCGTTTAGTTCTGCGAGTGTCATCAGTTTTGTTGTTGTTGTTTGTTTTACTTGCATTTCCAAGTCCGAAGGGACTTATTAATGCGAGAGTCTGGGTCTTTTGCTGTCTTTGCGCTAGTAAGCTTTGCCTTCATACCCTTCATTCGGGCACAGAATGATGCCTTGCGTCCTGCGTCTGCTTTGGTTTTAGGATTAGGGGCGGGAGGCTTTAGATTAGCTCCATGAGCCTTATTGTAGCTTGCTCGTCCCTTGGCATTAAGTCCTCCCTTGGGATTCTTGCCTTCCTTCTTTGTCCATGCTTCAGTCATAGGGTACAAAGTGCTAAAGTTATCAGAGCGATAATTAAAATAATAGCAGCAACGAATCGGGAACTCATTAAGAAAGAGATTCAAGATGCTGCTTGAAAAGACGCACAGCGTACTTACTCATTGAACAGTCGGCGTTTTTTGCGGCGGTAGCAAGCTTTTCTTTGAGTTCTCGAGGAAAATAAAGACCTAGGAAGACATTGTTTTTCCCGGAAATGATTGGCTCTGGTGCGGCGGTGCTGGTGGCGGTTTCAGTAGTGGAGTGAATTTCAGTTGTCATGGGGTTTAGAGTGTTGTTGAAACTGCAAGCGGTTGCAAGTTATTTTTTGAAGGGTATGTTGTTTTTTTGAATTGGGGAACATCTGACAGATGGCGGTTTTGTCCAAGGTGAATCAAAAAAGAGTACCAGTTAATGCACTGCTTGTGGCCTGATGATTGTGGCAGAGTATACTGCTTCAAGGATTGGAATTTCATTGTTGATAATAGTCGGGGTCTTGCTCAAAGTCTTTTTCTACGGTTTCCATGTCAACCTCATCTTGACAGTGTGGACAATGGGAAGGCTCGCACTCTGCGGCGGTTCCTTGTTCAGCTTCACACCAAGGCCCGGACATTCCAGAGTCTGGAGTTCCTTCATGGTATTCTACGTCAAAAGTTTTTTGACATTCATCATTTTTGCATTCGTATTGCGTTTTCATATTGCGGCGGTTTTATTATTGGCTTTTTTTGGTTATCAATTTTTTTGCGGTTGCATGGTGGCACTTTTCACAGGCGAACTCTCGCCGGGTGACGTTGAATGTTTGCCAGTAAGCGTAAGGATTTCCACAATCACAAGGTGGGTGGATTTCTTTCACAGGCTTTACCTACGTTTTTCCATTCGGTCAATTGTTTCTCGCATTTGCTCCAGCAATTGCGCCATCTTGTCACTTGCCAAGGTTAACCTTGCAAGGCTCTTTTCTATCGTCCACAGGTCGGGGGGTGGAATTACTTGCCAGCCTAGCGGGTGGGGATGTTCTATCTTTTGGAGTGTTTTTAATGCGTTCATGCTTCGGGGTGTGGCGTGTTGTAAACTTGCTCGGCTAATTCAAGCAAAACTTTTGCTTGTGAAATATATAGTCCCCGATGCTCTGCAAAGAGATCAATAGTCAAATAGTTATTGATATAATCCAGATACTCTGCAAGTAGATTTTCATGCGTTATCATATTATTTTAATTTGTTAGCCTTTCCACCGTGCAATCTGAAAACATGACGGGGAAAAGTTCCTTTTTCCTGTAGGCTCCCTTCTCGGTGTATCTCCAGATTCTTTGCAAGTGATTTGTCCAATCACTTTCGTTTCCGTAGGCATTGCCATTGTAAAACAATCCAGTGGGAATTTTTTAGCATAATAAAAGATTATATTTTCCATGTTATTTAATGTGTTTATATATTAAGAATGACGCTGTAATTGCTATAATAAAAAGCAAGAAATACGGGTTGATTTCGTCTGGGTGCATTTTATTCTAATCCTATGAAGTCACGAGTGGAGAAAATGGAACTAGAGAAGTCTGGTTGTGTGTTTATGTTATGGGCGCAATCCTTGATTGCTCTTGCAATCATGTAGGCATTTTCGGCAGATAGGTAAACCGTTTCGCCTCCATCTAAATATATTGCCACCTTGTCGTTTTTTCGGTGTATTTGTGCATTCATTATGTTTCTTTTTTGTTTTAGTTGAACCAAGTTGACGAGATAGAATGGGGAAAGGTTTCCTTTGCAGTTTCAATGGGTGACAATCCCGAATCTCTCCAAGTATACCAGATAGCCATCGAAAAAACGGCACAAACCGCTTTTCGGTATTCGGTAGGGAAATATTGTCCGGCTGTGTATTTAAGCCTTTTCCCGTCCCACTCTAAGCGGCCAGAGTACGCCCTAAATGATTCTTTTAGTGTTTCAAGGGTGACAATTTCAGCGACAAGCGGGAAAAGCATCTTTACCGTCTTTAGATCGCGCATGATGTCTCGCCTCTCATCTTTATAGGCTCGCCATCCTCTTCCGTTATCATTGTAAGAGACATAGTTTCCCACCTCCAGCCGTGGAGGCTGAGAAGCAAACTTCATCAGGGTTGAAAGGATCAAGGCTTTTTCTGTTTTCGTGTTCATTGTGTTTTCGTTGTTGTTGGTTGTTTGGTGATAATTATGCAAACTGCCCGGCGGTCATTAGCAAGACCCCCTCCCGTTGAAGGTTCCAAGTTCGAGCAATTCCCACTGATTCGGGATTGTGACCCCCAGAGCCTCCAACGTGGCGCGATATTCTTCTGCCAGGCACTGATTCCTAAATGATTTGCCGCGTCCTAAGCTTCCATACTGTGTCTTCATTGCATTCGCCAGTTTCCGCTTCAATACCGCATTCTTTTCTTCTGTGTTCATTGTGTTCATTGTGTTTGTGGTGGTGGTGTTTGTCATGGATCAACCCTAGTCCACTTTTTAAAATCCTGCAAACTATTTTTATGCTGCATAAACACTAGCGCAAAAGGTCACATGCAATACAAAGCGAGCGAAAGGCTTGACACAAAATCACTGATTGATTACACTCCGAGCCTCAGCGAGGAACAAAGGGGGTTTTCGCTTTTCAGTATTAGATGATGAGAATGAGATCAAAATCAAATACCGTGCCAATGTTTTAATATATCCTGAAAGGCCGAAGGCCGCGCAGTGAGCGAAGCGAATGGAAGGGGATAAAAGCGAAGATTTGACACAATCGAAGTGAGTAGGTAAAAGATAAGAAAATGAACAAGAAAAAAACCACTTCTATACCTAGCTTGACAACCAAGCAACTTGCCTATTGTAGCCTTCGTGCCCAAGGAGAGAACAAAGCGCAATCATACCTTAAAGCGGGATACAAGGCCAGCAATTCAACACAGGCGGGAAGTGCAGCTTGCAAATTGGAAGATGATCACAGAGTGAGTAACTATATCTCAACCTTGAGAGATGCAGGATTTGCTAAACAGTTACTCTCACTTCAGGAAAAGCGCGCTTTCCTAGCTCGCGCAGTCCGTGCCGATGTCTCCTCACCCGATGCCGATTTGATACAAGAGATGGTAGAGACGCACGGGGAAAGCGGGTCAAGTAAGAGGATTAAATTAGTGAGCAAACTAGAAGCAATTAATATTGATAATAAGATGGCGGGTCATGAATGGAGAGACTCCCAGACTACGCAACAAACTAACCCGTTTTTATTTCTCGTTAGCCTGTCACGTCAGACTGCCGATAGCCTAGCGCAACTAGGCGAGCGTCACCATGCCAGCACGGTAGACGTTGAGACGGTCGCGCTCCATGACGCGGGTGATGCGGTCGAGTCTGGCGAGTAGGCGCGACAAATCCAAGGCAAGTAACATGGTGGGGAATCCTATAAGAATGACTACGGGTGGTGGGGGGGTATAACGTCACTTATATATGGGGCGGTGATGAACGATAGACCCCACTGAAAAAATATCCATATTTGAAAAGTTCTTCTCATTTTAGTTTCTTTCAATCAACCAATCAGTTGACAACAGTTTGCTGTTTATGCAATCTTTTGTTTACATGACATTGAGATATCCAGAAAGTGACTTTACAAGACCGAGCATTATGTTGTTGCGGAGTTTGGCGCATGAGTTGGGCTTGAGTGTGGGGAAAGAGCCGGGGGGGTATGGTGGGCTTAAGATGGAAAGAAAGCGACTCACAGAGGCACTGAAGGCGAATTTAGAGGATGCTAGGTTGAGTGATTGGGATCGTGATATGATCAGCCACTTGGAATGAGTTTATTTTTATATTTACAAGCTGAAGTTTCTTAAATAGAGTTTGTGTGCTGACAGCAAAGAGGGGGGAACACAGACAAAGACGGCTTCATGCCGCGTTCTGCAATCCTAGCGACCTGTTCTGATCAGCCCAATTTCATCACGGCCCAATGTTCCAGGGTAGGCGAGTTGGTCTCCAAGGCCGACTGGCTAGGTTCGATTCCTAGGGGCCGTGCCAATTTCATAACTATACTTATCCGTTTGGAATTAAAAATAAAATTTCCCTCATCGGGGATTATCCCAGCGTCTGCTAATCAACTCATGTTTCATTTCCCCACTTTTCAATAAACAAAGCAATTTTGCTCACTACATTGAGCAGCTGTGGAGTGCATGGGAATTGTAGTGTTAATGCTACCGATAGAGAAAATATGTGAATGAAATGCCCCAAAAACAAAGCACCTTCTTTGGTGCTTTAATCGTCTTCAATGGCGACAACTCCCCATTCAAGTTGCTTTAACTCGTTTTTATTGACGAATTAATATATGGAACTATTGGCTCCAACAGTAGGATTTGAACCTACAACCCGCGCATTAACAGTGCGCTGCTCTACCGTTGAGCTATGTTGGAATGGCTACCCCTCATGGATTTGAACCATGACTAGGGGAGTCAAAGTCCCCTGTGCTACCGTTACACCAAAGGGTATTAAAATTTATAAGATAAAATCAATCCGTATCCATGATGGACAAGATCAAAGAATGGGTGAAAGTGAATCAAAATGTATTGCCACATTTTATTTCAATTTCCATATTCCTTTAGTACAGCGTGAAAAAGTTCTTCGCGCGCTTTTGCTAACTGCTCACGGAGCCTTGCGACCTCGTTAGTTTTCTCGGTGAGTTCCCGCTCAAGCTTATAAATGCGCGGGTCAGTCCAATCTACATCACAACCGCATTCACTTCTATTATGAACAGAACATTCACACCCTTTTCCGGGGTAATAATCATCACAAAGACTTGCGACCTCGCTTTTGAGTTTGAAATTTTCATTAGCGAAGCAAATTGAGCTTCGGTAAATGGTCTTGTCTTCATCGCTTAAAAAGTCAGAGCCGCATTGGAAACCAGTATCTTCCTTCCAAGGTTTAGCACCGCAATGTGGGCATTTGTTGGTGTCGGGGTTCATTTTGTTAGTCGGCTGTATTTGTCGATGTTCTCTTTCGTCATTCGACTGTTTCCGTGGATGAGTTCCTGCAACAGATTACGAAGTTTCTTGTTTTCCTCTGCTGCAATAAGTTGGTTTTCTAAAGAGACCGCAAGTTCACGTTCAAGCTGCTGGGCAAATTCCTTGTCCACAACATCACAAAACTTATGGTGATCTTGAGTCGTCCAGATTTGTTCATCCGTGCGGGGCGTGTCGGATTCAACTAATGAGGATTCCACGGTAGTTGGTTCCTCTAGCGCGGAGGCGAGTCGGGCGCACATTGTTTTAGTTGTCATTGTTTCTTTTTAGTATCCATCCTATTCCCTGCTTCTGCTGTTCTCTCATAACAATGCTTACAAGAATGAGGTTGGCACAAGTTGCCGCATGATGGGCATATGTGGGTGCGTCTTTGTTTGAAATTTGGCTCTTTCATTTGCGTGGTCTTCCTCGCCCTTTGGGTATAATGGCGCGGCTTCTGACTGCCAACATACCGTAAATTGTCTTGTTGGCAATATCTTCTGGCAAGCAACAGACAAAATGTTTGAGCATATCCACATGATGCATTCCCATCCCGCGAATCAAATGAGCATATTCCTCACCCTGTGCCGCTAGTGTTCTAGCCTCTTGATAAACTTCCTCTTGTGTTTTCATTTACAAAATAAAAAAGTATTGACTCAAATAAAAAAATCCATTAGATGATATTTACGTATGACAACACTAGAAAAATCTTGTGATGAATGCGGAGGCACTGGTCGTGATTACTACGATGAGGGTCAGGGAGTACCATGTTGGAAATGCAATGGCACGGGTCACATTGCAACTGACGAGGGTAAAGCTATACTCCAATTGATTGCTCATCAACAAGGTAATCTTCTCCAGTTCTCTTAATTATTTATCAAGCCTTCGCCAACGGTCTTTCCAAAGAAGATCGCATAAGCGATTGGCATAGGCTCTTACTTTTAATTCTGAAAGGTTAGGGTCAAGAATGTGTATTCCCTCATGGAGAACAACATTGAGTCTTCTTTTGGGTGACTGGCGTGGATCTACTTCTATCTTCCCATCAGCAAAGATAGCTTGGCCCCAATTGCTTTCCCTGCCGAGCTTTTTATCTTCAAGCTTAATACGCACGGGTAATTTCATTTGCTATTCTATAGAAGTTTACTGAAACAACAGAATTACCACATTTACATATTTCTTGTTTTGACTCCATCTCTCCTTTCTCAACTTGTTTTTGTAATTTCTTTGAAACGGAATCGTAAGTAACACTCAAATGAGAAGCCAATTGTTTTGCTGTTATCCACCCATCAACTGAAAGTTCTTCTTCAGTCGGTCTATTTATAATCTTTGCTATTGAATCAAGAATACTTGTTCTTAAATCAGCTTCTGATGGGTCGAGTTTCTTTTGGTTCATACTGAATAATTTTGGTTGCTGGTAATTCTCCTTCATCACATCCGCGCCAATCTAGGATGCCAATACTGGGACGGCAAATAGAATCTCCAACTACTTTATGGGCATATCGCGTCAACAATTGCCAAGCGGGAGTAACCATAAAGATTCCTGATCCATCGTTAAAGATTCCTCCCGTGTGTCTGTGTCCTCGTAAATATATTTTGGGAACCCTATGACCAACACGGGAGTAATTCTGGCGAGCATTGCCCATCGTAATAGACATTGCTCCTGCCTCAAGGTATGCCCTAGAACTCGTTGGCATATGATGAGCCATATCAATCAGGCATCCATTGATTTCAATCAATCCTTTGTCGCCACACCATTTGCCACCAATTTTTTTGCAGATATATTCTTCCCAATTTTTTACATGGCATTCCGTTCCAGCAGTCAAATAAATAACTGAAGCTGCATTAACCAAAGGCTCAAGGCATTTAATGGCAGCATTTGAATGATCAAGACAATCAGCAGCAACAATCTGATCTGTTCCATGATGCCTTCCCTCAAGAAGATCACCATTAAGCAGCAAGGCAAATCCATCTTTACCAAAATGCTTGATGCCTTTTAATACACCATCCTGCCAGCATTGCCACAACCATTGCTGATGGAGATTGTTTCCCAATCCGATTTTGTTTCCGCTTTTGGTTTCAAATCCATCAGGCCACAACCCAACTTCGGAACCACAGTGAAGATCACTTACAACTACAGCACCGACAATTTTTCTTTTAGTCATTTGATTGATAGGAGATTTTCTTTGGTGCGTTGTTGGAACATAACTCTTTAAGTATCGTTGCCGCATCACGCAAAGAAACATTATCTTCTTCCATCATTTGAGCAAGAAGTTGAATGGAGTTGATCCTTTCGGAAAGGTGATAAAGATAACTGATCAAATCCAATTGCTCGTCTTTAAGGTTTTGAGCATACCATCCAGCACCAGCAGTCCAAAATTGAGTTTTATGCTCTTTGCTTCCCTTGTGATATTTTGCAATTCCAGAAGTTGATGCATCCTGCCAAATTTCAAAAGCATCTTCTTGGGGATTCATGTTACTTTTTTTTAGACTTTCGTTTGGTCTTTTTTTGAACTCCATATCCGATTCTAGCAGGACGAAGCGAAGCACTTGGTTTTGCATTCGTGGTTGTGGTTGTCTTGTTCATTTTGAAGAAACAAATCTATGCCAAACTTTTGTTGGTCGAATCGTTCCTGCGACATTGCATACATGGCACGGATATTCATGGCAAGCATTCAATTCTTTTTGGCATTCAGGACAATAACCATTCCAATAAGCAATCCCTCCAATAAACCATTTGAAGAGACGCATCATTTTAAAAGTCCAGATGCATCACTGTACAACTGATGTCTGCACCAGATTTATCAGCTTCGTCAATGTCACAGAAAATAACGGAGTAATTGAACTTGTCCATTGTAGTGAGCATCCATTCCATGCTCTTTTGGTATTTCTTTTCTTCGGGGAAAAACATTCCAGAGAGAACAATTTTTTTATTGCCGGGGATTTTGACCATGTTGGTTGCTCCCGTAGACATGACATCCTGTGGCACGTCAATAATGTTGGCAACCTTCTCAAGCCTTCGGAAAGATTCTTTATCCATTCCTCCACGGCATACCATAAAGTTTTCTTTATCCAGAACAAACAAAGAACAATCAAGATGGTAAAGAGAATCACTGGTTTCCCGAATAGGAATGATCTCAATGCCAGTTTTTTTGGAAATCCATTCGTGAGCTTTCCAATCCGAAAATTTACCATGTCCACCAAAGTACACCCCATCTTTCCATTTCTTGAGGTCGGCTTCTCCCTCAAATGCGTGTGGGGGCTGAATCACAGTATAGCCGCGACCCTCAAAAAACCTACGACCCGGAGCTTCTTCTTCAGTCCTTCCTTCAGCACTCATTTTTGCAAGCACAATGAATGGGTTTAAAGCTATCGCAAGGTTTGCGGTGTAGTGTTGATCTTGGCAATCTTTTTGGGGAGGAACTTCAAGAACTTGAACATCAAGTGCCGTCATCATTCTTTTGATTCTGGCATACTGACGCATGGCTCTTTCCGTATCCACCTTCTCCTGTTTCATAAACACATTGTTTGCAATGCGAGTAGACAGAAACTTGGGTGGACACATTACGAATTGTGGTTTCCTTTTGTAGAGTTCCCCTGTGGTATGGTTAGGTGCAATACCGTTAGAAGAACCTTTGAGTATAGATGATATGGAAGTATCCATTTTAGGAGACCCCACAAGAACAGATGGGATAGATGAACTATTTTTATAATCCTGTGGTGAAAACTTTGCCATAAGTGAACAAAAGTATGCCTATGTTTAAATTTTGCGTCAATTCTAACTTACTGTTAAAAAAAAGAAATACACCCGTGGCTAAAAAGTCCAACAAACCCCCCTACCCCCCAGAAAAGATTTGCTGGTGAAAAATCGCTACCCTCAACAATAGCTGAAGGCAGAACATTTTTCTCCTAGCAGACGGGAATAGCGTTTTGGTTCGTTATTGCCGTTTTCTTGGCCTACATGGGACGCATTCATGCTTGGCCTCAATCTTGATTGATTTTTAAAATCTTCCATTGATGAATCAATGTGTCAAGCGTCAAAATCCATCTTCGTCTGTTCCGTGTCCACCGTATCCCCAATCATCTTCAGCCGCTTGTTCTTCAGCATTGTGCTTGCTGTGGATCAATCGGTGCTCCCAATCTTTAATTTCTTGGATATCCAGAGATTCAGTCTCTTCTTCAAAATTGAACTCTAGTCCAGCACGACGAAGCATTTGAACGGCATAAACTAAAGAATCTGCCAAATCGGGAGATTTCTTCAGACGATGCTTCATATCAAGTTTTTTCTCAACTGCGACCTTTCTCCCCTTGTGGTAATAAAGGCGACTGCAAAGCTCATTTATGACCTGCGAATGGTCATCTACGTTGATTCCAACCAATGAACGGGTAGAAAATGCTGTATGAACGGCAAACCAGTATTCCGTAACCAACCGATCATAAGCTTCTTTGCACGTTCTTTTATCCAAATTGGAGATTTTTCTCTCTGTAGGCATTCCCATTGAAGAAATTGGGAACACAAACATGGCTTCTGGATGGAATTTACTCCATTCAATGATGATTGCTCTCATCATTTTTCCACCATCACCCGAAATATCCAACCCGAAATCCCTTGGGTGAACGCCAAATTCAATACAATCTTTAATTAATTGAATGGCAATCGACTCTTCAAACACTTCTCCAACAGAAGAGGTATATTCACGGGTTCCTAAATAGAATCCAAGGTTTCTACCGCTATCATTTGGCCCAAATCGGCAAAATGTAGCAGCACATCTATCTCCTCCAGCAGTAAATGCAGGGTCAAATCCGCAAACTACCCGTGTTCTGCTACTCCAAACTGGTTCAAAGTTCAATTCACAGGCTTGAATGAACTGTTTTGAGAAAATAGTAAGCTCAACAGAACTATCAGGCCACCATCCATATACGTTTCTCCAATATTCAAGGGCATTTTTATTGCCATAGCATCGTTTTAGTGTTGCTGCTTCACCTGCAATTGTTAAAAACCTATCAAATGGAGGAACCTCTGCGTCAGGTAACTGAAAATTTGGACTATCTTCTCCCGATAAGTGCAAAGCAACGCCAGTTCTTGTTTCCCATTTCTTTGTATAACGGGTAACAGCATCCCATTCTAAAGGATCTGATGGTTGGCATAGTTCAGTATGGGGATTATTTGTTGTTGATGAAGGATTTGCCATGCCTCCAAAGATAAAATCTGGATTTGCTCCTAAGTTTACACGGGTATCAAGGGCATAAAGATCCATTTCAGCCAACTCATCCAAAAATAATCGCATTCTTGCATTCTTTCTTCCTCTTGTGTTCTCAACAGAACGCTTTCCTTCACCTCCACGGGGAAATGCCAATGCTTTAATTGCATTTGTATAGTCTCTTTCCGTATCTTTGGTATCAATTGTTTCAAAAACAATCATCCTACGGTACTCAACAAGGTTTCCAATGGCTGAATCTTTGCCATATTTAGACGCTAAATTCTTCATTGCAATCCGATAAAGGGTACAAACTTTGCCCCACAAACGGTCTTCAGAGGCATCCAAAGACGTTGATGCAACATACGTTGAGGTGCAATCTGGAGCACATAGCCAATCAATTACGATACACGCAGCAACTGAAAAGGTTTTTCCACTACTTGCGCACCCCGCAATGCCCCAATCGTTCTCATTACAGAACAAATCAATGATGTCTAAAGCATAATTGTTTGGTATTCCTTGAGATTTTAACAACACATCATCCCCATAAATTAATTGGAAACAATTAATCATGTGTTGTGCAGGATTTTTAAGCGTAGTTTCCTCAAGTTTTATTTTAAACTTAATCCTTTCGCGTCTTCCAAACTCTCCACGGGTCAATCTATAAGCAGTTAACTCTCTTACAAATTGTGGTAGAGTATTAAAAAACGGAATGCCGTAATCTGTATCTTGTGGTTCGTCTAAAGAAAATCCTTTGTAATTCATGTGGATTAACTATTGACAACTTTTATAAATAAAGGCAAGTCATTGGGTCAACTATGCGACTAAAAGATAAAAACGGCCCAATCCCTAATGGGTTGTGGTATGAATATAGTGATGACAAAGGAATTAAGTATCGCGTAAATGGAATGGAGTCCGTTTATGGCAAAACATTTGCAAATAAAGTGGCAAGTGACATGAAAGTTAATAATGTTTCTGTGCCAGAAAATTTAGATTACTTGATAGAACAACAAATTTGTGGCAGGATCTCCAATCAATATTGTTGGCAAGAAGCAGGAGACAAGGTAGCAAATGTAATTCATACGTTTGCAAGCCTTGGTGATCGTGTTGCTGCTAGTCTTGGGGTTAATACTAACCTTGAGAAAGCAGCAAAAGGTTGTACTGCTTGTCAAAAACGTAGACAAGCAATGAATCAAACAATCGGATAATGGCTAAAACAAAAAAGATCGTAAATCGTGAGGGAGTATCAAGTTGGGGTTTTAATACCATCAACTCAAATGGTGTTGCTCCCACAAGTCGTGTTCAAACGGCAAACGATGCCTTTACTATTTGTTGGAATCTTCGTCTTGATAATGCAGGACGTGAACGCAAGTGGGGTCGTATATATAAATGCTACAAGGGATTTCCTCCTACAGATTATTCTCAAGTAGCATCAAAGCAATTGTCAGGACAAAGCAATGTTCCGTTCCGACAAATGAAATTCATTATTGATAACCAAAAATCTTCGTTTGTTGATATGGTTATGGAGCGCAATAGTGCCGCAACGATTACTACAAAGATTGGCAATCCAACTGAAAAGAAAATTTGGGGTGATCTTATTGCTGTTGGATTTGATCGGATGCTTCGTTCTTGGACTTCCTATAACTACAATGTTGAATTGGATGTTGAGGAAATGAGTCTTTATGGAAAAGGTTTTGAGATCGCTGAAGATCGGGATGGATGGCCTACAAAAAGCTTCCACAATTCCAATGTTCTTATACCTGATAAAACATATGCTGATCTAACTAACCTTGGTGAACTTTGCATTAAGCGTTCTTATACTCCACTAGAGTTTTGGCTAAAAATTACAGGCGGCGAAGAAGATCCAGAAAAAGCACAACAACACGCAACCGATATGGGTTGGAATTTTTGGGCTTGTGTCGATGCTCTTCGTATGTTCACAACCAACTACCGTAACACTTATACAAATACGGAATGGTTGCGTGATGTCGCCAGTGGAAACCTAAATCTTTCCCGCCTTTATACGCTTCGCATTGAATTGTATGAACTCTACATTATGGAGTTCAATGGTTCTATTTCAAAAATGCTTCTTCTCCAGAATTACGGGGGACTTGTTTTGGGATACAAAGAAAACGGACGCAAGGATCTCACAGAAGAAGAGTATCGTGATCAAACTGGTTTCCTTTATTATAAAAAGGATTGGGTAGAAAAAGACGAAGATGGTTGGGAAGACATTATTGCCCCAATGACAGACTCTACGGGAAGTGGAATCTGGCATGAAATTCAAGGACTTGCTGAAGCTATTTTCATTCAGTGTCGTGCATATGACATTCACATGAATCGCTTCATGGATGCAGTGGATTGGAATACTCGTCTGATGTTCAAGGGTGGTTCTGCTGAATCTACCAAAAAACTTAAACAAATGGAATGGATGCCATTTATGGTTTTGCCACAAGACGTTGAACCGCAACAGGTATCAATTAATATTCCATTTAATGAGATTCTTTCTGGTATTCAATTTTATCAAGCTGATCTTTATAAAGGCATTGGTGCTTACAATATTGGAAGTTATTCCAAAACTGGAAAGTCTCGCACAAAAAGTGAAGCTCAAATGGATGCGGCTGAATCTGCAAAACTTCAAGGCACACAAATTCGTCGATTCAATGACAACCAGACCCGCTGGCTAAAACTTCTTTATAAGCGCATGAGCCGAACCACAAAAGGTGGTTATGGCTACAAGCTGAAACAAAGGTTTGTTGATTTCATGGAAGAGAATGAAGTTCCAGAAGAAGCATGGAAATGGGAAAACATTGAAAGTCTTGAAAGTAATATGCTTTCTGGTTCTGGAAGCCCATCATACAAGCTGATGGCAGCACAGCAGACTGTTTCACTTACGGGAATGACTCCTATGAATGATGGACAAGCTAATGCGATTGAAGATGCCATTGCAGCACTCAACGGTCGCCAAAATGTTAACCGTTATTTCCAACATACAAAGGTAGACATCCCTGATGAACAAGGAATCATCTCAATGGAGAACATTGGTATGACTGATCCTAAAGGAAATGCTGCAAACTTTAGGGTGTATCCTGATCAAAACCATGTTGAACACTTTAAGGGTCATTTCCAAGATGCAGGAGCATCTATGCAAGAAGCTCAACAGGCACTTCAAAGTGCTGGAGTTAACCAGAATGCCCCTACAAGACAACAGGCAACAAACAACGTGTCAGAGGAAGCCGTTGACCTTATCAAAGACATCTATGCGTGTCTTATGCGATTCAAAGGCCCACATCTTGTGGCGCATCTTGGGTTCATCCAGAAAGATCCTTCCAAGAAGGAAATGGCAAAACAATTTGGTCAACAGATGCAACAACTCCAACGTGGTGTTGATGAGCTTGGAAGCCAACTTGCCCAAATGGAACAAGCTAAACAGCAGCAACAGCAGCAAGATGGTGGACAAGGAAATATGTCTCCAGAAGATATTAAACTTCATGCATTGGTTGCCAAGGAAGCTATCCAAACAGATTCACTTAAAAAGAAAGAAGACATAAAACTTGCAGCTATGGCTCAAAAAGCACATCTCCATAACGCAAATGCAATGGAGAAAGCATCAACTGACCTTGCTACTAAACGAGCAAAAGCAGTAAATGACATCCAAATTCATCGGGCAGAAGCTTCTCACAATATGCAAGCGATGCAGGATCAGCATAATCAGGAAATGAATCAGAATGAACAGGCTAATGCCCAAGAGCAACAAGCTCAACAAGCAGCAGTCGCACAACAGGAACAACTAGCACAAAGCAACCCGCAACTTGGACAAGAAAATGGGTGATTTAAAGCAAGGTGATTGGAATTAAATATCATGGAAAACCAAAATGTAACCAATTTGGCAGCATCAATTATTAATGACAAAAGATATAGCGAATTAAAAACCGCTATTTATGAAGAGTTGGTAAAAAACGATCATGCTACTGTTGTTGCTGTATTTAAGGCACTACAAGAATATGCAACAGAGGCAAATGACAATAAGTTTAATTTATCAGATAAGCCAAAAATGATGACTGCCAAAATTGGCACACATGATTTGGATCTTGATCCAGATTTGGATGATAGTTTAACTCAAGAAGAACTTTCTCAACGCATCTAATAAAACAACCACACAATAATATGTCCGACACACAAACAGCAGCACCAGTAATGACCGAAGCAGCAGCAGATAAAGCCGCAAGAGATGCCGCATTGAAGCAAGCAGATAACTTTTTCAAGGGAGACATTAAAGAAGCTCCAAAAGGCAACCCATCTGATTTGTTTAAAAAGATGGCAGAAAAGCTCAATCAAGATACGGCACAACATCAAGATAGGATTGATTTGGAAAAAGAAGAAATTCGTTCCGCAAATCTTAAAGATAATGATGAGCCAAAATCAAAAGCATCTTTGGTTGAAGATGACAAAAAGCCCGGATACATCAAGTCGCTAAAGCAAACAAATGATCAGCTTGCCAAAGAGGCAGCGGAACTAAAGGCTGAAGTTGAGGAATACAAAAGCAAAAAACTTCCAGAATACGAAAAGGAACTACAGGAGCTGCGTTCCAAAATGGATGACGGGGGAACTCGCAAACAAATGGAGGCTCTTCAAAAGCAACTTGATGAAACAATTAAAGAAGGTCAAGAAAGGGAAGAAGCTTTGTCAAATGATCTTGAGCAACTTCGCAAGGCAAATGCTTATTTGAATCTTCCTGCTGCTCCAGTATTTAAAGAGACCTTTGATACTCCAATCCTTCAAGGATACAACCAAGTAAGGATGATCTTAAATGATGATCAAACTACTCTTACTGAATTTCAAAAAGGAGTTGCTGCATATGAAGCGTCTCTTCGCACAAATGATCAGAATGAAAAGATCAGACAGCGTGAGATTTCCAAGCAGACATTTGATTCTATTTACGAAATTTTGTCTCCAATGGAGCAAGCCAAATTTAATACTACCGCATATGATATTCTTGGTAAAGTAGAATTAAGGAACTTGGCATTGCAAGATTGGGAGACAACCAAGGCAAGAACAGACGAAGAAAACTCTCGTCGCCAAAACAACAATAAAAGTCAGCTTACCAAACGGTGGAGCGATGCTTTCTCTCATGCCAAGCAGCAACTTGATGATGCCATTAAGTATCCAGAAGATATTGCCAAAATCATTTCTTCCCAAAACATTGATGATGACACATCAGAAGATGAGATGATTGCTGAAGCCGCATTGCGTGAAAATTCCAACTATACTCCAGAGCAAATCACCCGCATTCTTCAGCAGGGAGCTAAATTTAAAAAGGCACGGGCATTTAGTTTTGCTCTTAAAAAAGAGAATGCTGAACTTAAAGAAACCATTAAGAAAATGCGCGGCTCATCTACTTCGGAGGGAAGCGTTGGGTCATCTGCTTCTGGCAAAACAAGTCAGTCTGATGACTACACCCCTGCTGGTTTGTTTGCTAAATTTAGAAATAGATAAATAAGTAGTTGACAAACTTATAATAAACTCCTAGTAGTTCAAATGACATTTTAACTGGAATGGTCGGTTTTGAATACCCAACTGTTCTTGGTGGAAGCGATGAGTCGGATAGCGACCGACATAAAATAACAAGCAGATCGCCAAACTAAAGAATAGTGGGGTCTTTAAATAAGACCCGCGATGGTTGCCAGATCGCAAACCTAAAAACACTAACCATGTTCTAAAGGGGAGCGATTCCTTTTGGGACAAACACTAACCAAAACAACTTAAAATTATGGCCCAGAATGGCGTTACCTTTAGTTCTTGCCAAGACGTGGACACTTTGTTCCGCGAGGCGAGGACGTACTACAATCCTTTCTTCATTAAGAAAATGGCAATCAATTCGATCTATTATGGTCGTCTTGAGACTGAAACTTGGCCCCTTAATACCCTTCCTACGCAGAAAGCTTTCCGCTTCGGGCGTGGATGGTATAACCCTGATCAGCCTTGGCAGGAAGTTCAAAGTGGACGTTGCATCCAGAATGCTGATGACGTTCAGTTTGAGACCATTGCTCACCCCGGAACTGAATCGTATAGCTTCAGCCTTTTCACCAAGGCGATGCGTACGGATTGGTATCAGCTTACGGATTTCATGTATCGTCTGTTTCCTCAAGAGGAGATGGATCACATCATGGCTACCAATGTTAACATCACCAAGAACGTCCATGAGGAGTTCTCTCGTTCCAACTGGATCGGGGGTGCTGGTCACAAGTGGTGTCCTATCTCCAACGGTCAGAGCCTTGTCTCTTGTGTTGCACAGGATGATCAGATGTTCATCGTTCAGCCGTTTGAAGGCACGAACGAAGGTAGCTTCAACATGGGCTATGTCTATGTGAAACTTCCTGCGACTCAACTCAACAATATCGGTCTCCTCTCTCTGGATACGCTTGATGACATTCTCATCAACCTTCAGCGTGAAGATGACGCTTATCGTCTCGACGTTTCCGAAGCCGCTGGTCGCCCTCTTCTTGAGGTTATCGTCCCAGATTCTCGCGTTCTCCGTCAGCTTTGGCAGTATGCCAAGCAGAGTGGTGGATGGTGGGAGAGTGTTAGTGACTTTGATGACAAGCAGCTTCAGTACTCTCTCGGTATTGATCGCGTCATTGGTAACTACGCTTTCTGCAACGACATCAACGGTGTTCGTCTGACTACGGATTGGGCATACAATGCTTCTCTTCCTACGTTCAATGCGAATGATCCTACGACTTGGCCCCGTCTGGTTCGTGTGCTTCCATATATCCCCGTTACTACGGAACTTGGTTGCAAATACATCCAGAACCCTGCTTACAATCAAGCAGATTACGGAATCACGAATCCTTGGGTTAACAAGGCAATGATCAAGTGGATCAGTCCTTCCCAGAGTGGAATCGGCGAAGCACAAGGCATGACCCAGAACTACGCTGGCGATTGGGAGTGGAAAAATCCAGATTGGGAGTGCAACATCAAGCGTGATCAAGGTTTCTTCTGGAACCAGTTCCGTATGGGTATGCAGTTCCAAGATCCAACTCTGATGCATTCGATCCTTCACAGGCTTAATACGTCGAACTTGATCGTTCCTGCTCCTTGCAATCTCGCAACGAACTATGCACCGCAATACACTCCTGATTGCTATGCTTGCTCTAGCGTGGTTACTCAACCTATCTAAACGGAATAACAAAACAATTCGATGAATCCATCTAATTACGCTCCATCGGATGTTCTCAATGCCCCGGCCCTGCTATATGCGGGGTCGGGTCAACCGTTGACTCCGTACTTTGTTCAAGTTGCTACTGGAACATCTTTCACCATTCCTACGAGTGCCATCACTTGGTCGATTACTGCTAATGGTAGCGGTTCTTGCACGGTCAATGGAGTTTCGATGTCTGGCGCAATTTCGCTGTCTGGTAGTGGGCCATTGTTCACTGCTATTACGGTTTCTGATGTTGGATCGGATTCTGTCTATGTCAGCTATACTCTCAATAATGTTGTGTACAACACTCCTAGTTACTATTAATATCAACCAAAACTAATTATATGTCCGTTCCTCAACCTACTCCTAACAATTTGACACTTGTGCGCTTCGGGCCTTTGCCCGTTGATTTCACGGTGGCAAATACTTACACCCTTGGTCAGCTTGAATACGACGAAAATGTCTTTATCCCGACTGCTTCGTTCGTAGTATATCAGAATGCCCTTGGAACCAATGGAACTGCTGCTGTTGTCACGATTGACGATGGTACAACTGGAGAAAATATCTCCACTGCAACCTTGCCCCTGACCCCTGTTCAGACAACTGTCTCTGGAAATCTTTCCCAGACGGTTTTCACTCCTGCAACGAATGGTTATGTGTTTGGTCAGATTCCAGTCTCGACTTCTGTTCCTAGCAATGGTGCTGCTGCGACTCAAACTCTGCGAGTCAATGTGACCACTGCTGCGATCCCTGCGCTTGCTTCCACTAACCGCGCCACGGCAAATAACATCAGCACCATCACGGTTGCTAGTGTTCCCGCTTGGTTGGTTGCTGGAGCAAAGGTCAAGGTTCTCACTATGGGAAATGCTGGCTACAATGGTCTTGTTACGGTTCTTTCCGTAACCGCTACGACCTTTTCGTACTACAATCCATCGGTTGTTACCGAAGCTTCCACGGCTGATACTGCTGGTCGCATTGGTGCTATCTATGGTGATGTGTATGTTGTTGGTCTTCTTCAGTAAACTCTGATTGATATAGCGGGGGTGTAAAAGCCCCCGCTACATCCAACTATAATCTGTCATGTCTTATACTCCTCTTGCATTCGCCCCATTTGTTGATACCACAAGTAGTGAACAAAATTGGCAGATTTTTAATGCTATCTCTGGAACCAATCCAGCTTGGACAAGCATTACCCTTTCTAATTATTCGGGAACCAATCCCGGCACGGTTCAGTATTTTGATGCCAATGGTAGTGTCGTTTTGACATTGACCCTTACTTACGATGGTAGCGGCAATCTGACTTCGGTTGTCCGTAGCTAGGGCAACTTATGGCAACTCTTTATTTTAACGCTACCTCAAGTGGGGATGAAACCTATAGTAATGTAGCAAATTGGTGGACAGATGTAGGAGCTACGGTTCCCGCTGGAGTAATCCCAACCGTTTCGGACGATATTATTGTCCAAACTCCAATGCAATCAGATTCAAATGCTGATAACACTGGCGTAAATACTGCAATCTTTAACGATAATACATATTTAGCTAGTACTTATTATGGATATGACCTATCTTGCAATTTAGCTACATTTAATGGAAATTCTTATTTAGACAATTCTTCTGGTATTGACTCCCTAAATGGATTAACAGGAAATGCTGTTTTTAACAATACAGCAACTAACCGTTCAATAGTTGTTGGAAAATCAACATTTAATTACCTTACAGCAACATTAAATGGTAGTATATATCAAATAACTGATGTTACTGGGTATGGAGTTGGAGTGTCGATTAATGGAGCCTATGATTCTGCTAATCATTTAATTCAAATTGTTAATTTTGAAACCACTAATTTTGAAAGCGGTGGTTACATGGAAAATGAAAATGGCGATTCTGGAGATGTTGCTATTAATTTCTACAATTCCACAGCTAATTATGCTTATATTTTTGGTAGTATTTCTTTATACGACTACTCCCAAAATTTTGGGTTTTTAGATGCATATCCTACTGTAATTTATCCTAATCCTAATGTTGTTGTGGGTGGAGAATATGCTGGAGGAGGAAATAAAGGAGCAATTTATATAGGATATGGAACTTATTTTAGCGACCTTGGGCCGGGAGGAGATCAAAATGGAGATTGGGGTGATACAAATAATTGGTTTGATACTAACGGAACATATGGCGCACCAATTCCAACAGCATCAAATGATGACCAAGTAACTTTTTTTGACTGCTGGCCTACACAAGACTCATCTGGAAGCGCATCTCTTTTAGGACTAACTCTTTATGGCCCTACTCAATTTGCTATTCCTATTTCAATTGCAGGTGATGTAGAATTTTACAACACATCGGTTTTTGCCAGCACAGGGTCTACTGGAAGTAGTGAAAATGTACGGTTCTATAATTCCAGTTACAATGCTGGAACGCTAACCAATGGAACTGTTCAGTTTTTTAACAACAGCTACAATAATGGGACAATCAGTTATCCCGGTACTGGCTATGGCTTATCCCTTACTTTCCAAGACAACTCCCACAATGCTGGCGTTGTAACAGGAACAAGTGCTTTCTATGGCAATTCCTACAACTCTGGACAAGTAGGAACTGCTGGAGGCACTACGGCATCTTTCCACGATGCTTCCCAAAACCAAGGAGTAATTGGATCAACAAGTCCATCAGCAATTTCCAATGGAGATTTTAACGATACCTCAATCAATATCGGACTAATAACTGGAAATGCTCGTTTCCGTTATGTGACCGCAACTAGCGGCGTTGCTGTAGACATTACAGGATACGCAAACGGCCCGGTCAATGGAATAACCTACGACTCCGCAAACAATGTCATCACGACTTGGAAGTTCCAAGGGACTGATTTCATGCAGTCTGGTGCAACTGTTACAGGAAATGCTATATTTGTTGGAAGTACAGGAGCAAGTGGAATTTCAGTATGCTTGATTACGGGAAATGCTGATGTCTATTCTCCAGCACAAAAGCCACTTCAAGCAACAGTTCTTGGAACAATTACTTATCATGCTCCATCAACTCCATCAATTAACATTTATGTGATGTTGAATTTTCCATTTCCTTTGAATTATATTTTAGGAAAAGTTAAACCATTTGGAACTTCTTCATTGCTTAAATTGCCATTTTTCATTAACAAATAATTATGAGTTTCATATCTTCAATACCAACTTCAAGTGGAGGGATCGCTTTAACTTCTCCAGTAGTTGTAACACCTCCTCCTCTTAATGGTAAAATCTTTCCTACCATTACAATTTCTGGTGAATTGAATTATCAAGTTACTTATGACAATATAGCACAAATTGCTTTTGCAGTTATTAAACAAGTAAACCATAAAGTAATACTTTGGTCTAAATCTTCTTATATTGCTGCTGGAGAATTTACTGATGCGGATGTAAATGCGAGGCTTATTGAACTTCTTGGATCAACTCCAGAAAAAATTTCCGCATCACTGCTTGCTCTTTATAAAACCCCTCCAGTGGTTCCAGTTAAACCAGCCGTTTCGCCAACAACCTAATTTATGGCAAACGATATCTCTTCAGATCAACGCTCAAAAGATGAGGTTGCCGCAATACTTAATGTAATCCTTGGTTATCTTAAAGCGTATGGATTAGCTACATTGTGTATTTTCTTTGCTGGAGTTTGGTTTGTTCTGGTAGATCACTTCAGCCTTGTGCGAGTAGAAGAAGATTCGGATTGGATGAAACCTAGAGTTCAATCGCTATGGTACAAAAGTCATCCTGATATGTCAGAAAGCGTAGACGCAACCCAAAATCACGTTAAAGGTGAATCACCTTCTGGACGATGAGATATTTTCCGTTTGTTGCTATATTGTTTTTTGGATGCGCCCATGCCCCCGTGCGTGTAATTCCCACACAAGATATACATATTAATGCAGCTATCTCCGATAGTGATCGCATAGATGGCAAGGCAGTGGTTGTTGAAAAATATCTAATGTCTACAAAATGAAAAAACTTGTACATATCATTTCCGTCATGTCGATGTTTTCGACATTTCTATATACGTCAAAAGCAGAAATAAGCCGATCAGAGATTATTGAGACTGTCCGACATATGCAATTGTTGGCAAAAGATGAGAAAATCCAACTCCAAAAAGCACAATCGGACTATCAAGAAGAATTAACAAAGCTCCAAGAACAGACTATTCTTGCTGACAAATGGCAATTAGAGGCACACAACAACGCAAAACAAAGAGACGTTTTGATTTATTTGTTTAGTATCATTTGTGGATTTTGGTTTCTTTCTGGGTATCAAGGATTTCAACTTCCTATTCTACCTCCTTGGAAGTGGGTGATTGAGCTAGGATTCTTTGTAATGGGTTTTACTGCCGCCTATGCTGCTGGAAGATACTTTTTGGCATGGATGGCACATTTCATTCCATGAACTTCCTACAGGGGATTGTCAGCGAAACAAACGGCACTCCATCAAGCCTTCGTATTTCGTTTTTAGTCTGGGAGATTATTCTTGTTTGTGCATTCGGAGTTCTTATTGGATACACCGTATATTCTCATTACCACAATCCAGAAACTCCATTTAATCCATCCTCTGCTTTGACTTGGGTTGCTTCCATATTTGCGGCTAATCGTGGATCAAAGCTTATTCAGAAACCATTTGAATCTGATTCGGTCAGTGATTTTGAGGAAAATCAAGAGCCGACTCATCCAATTCAAGCTAAAGATTTATGACAATTGATGACATCATAGAAGCGGCACATACAAAATTTCCTGACAGATTTTGTTTTTGGTTGCGTTTTATTTGCAACGTAGAAGCAACGGTTGATCATCAAGGAAATATTGTAAAAGAAGATGATCATGATGGCGCAGGTATAACCATGTGTGGATTAAATCAAAAAGATGATTATTTGCCAGATAATCCTACACCACAATGGTTTGCAGATAAATATCACGACAATTATTGGGCTGAATCTAGTGCAGATTTATTGCCAAAAGGAGTGGGAGAAGAGGTTGCCAACATTGCTGTTAATGAAGGATTGGGAACTGCTTTTAAAATACTTCAAGAATCAATTAATTCATTAGGAGTTCATATTAATATTGATGGTAAAATTGGATCTTTAACTGAAGGCGCAGCATTTCAAGAAGATGCTCATTCTCTTTGCATCAAGATTGGTTTATATAACGACGAGCATTATAAACAAATTGCTGACAGAAGACTCGACTTGAGTAATAATCTGCGAGGTTGGCTTAATCGAGATCAACAAATGATCCAAACCTTTGCTTAATGAATTATCAAAATGGACAATCTTGCTGTGGAGAAACCACTTTTTGTGGGTGTGGATCACCATATCCTATTGTTCCGGGGTCAACTCCAGCATTACAGACATGGAATGGACAAACATTTGTAGTTGCTGATGGTTCTGTCCAGCTTCCAATTTACCTTCCCAATCTTCAGACAAATCCAGATGGAGCAACATATTTTGTAGGTGCAGATAATACAGGGAAACTTGCATATTATAGTCCAGCATATGCAGACATTGCAAAAAATGTATTTGATGGACAAGCAGGATCAATCCCTTATCAAATTGCGCCCAGCACAACAGTCATGTTGCCAATTGGCGCAACAGGAACAGTATTAAAAGTTGGTGTTTCTGGTCTTCCAGAGTGGGATGTTCCACTTGCTCCTACTGCAACTACAATTGCTGGAGGATCTTATGGACAAGTTGTTTACCAATCTGCTCCAAGCATTACTTCATTTACCGCAACGGGTATTGCTGGACAAGTTTTAACCAGTGGAGGTACAGGAACTCCAGTATGGTCAACCAATATTTCTGGCAATGCAGCAACTGCTACTACTGCTACAACGGCACTTACTGCAAACACTGCGACAACTGCCACAACCGCAACTACTGCTACTACTGCAACAACGGCCACAACAGCAACCAATGTAACAGGAGGGGCTGCTGGTGAAATTGTTTATCAATCTGCCAGTGGAACAACTGGATTTACTGCTGCTGGAACTACAGGTCAATCCTTGCTATCTGGAGGAACGGGAATTCCCACATGGGGAACTCCAGCAACTGCAACGACTGCGACAACTGCTACAACCGCAACCAACATTACAGGAGGTGCTGCTGGATCATTGCCATATCAAACAGCATCTGCAACGACTACAACTTTAGGAATTGGGACTGCAAACCAACTTCTTACTACCAACAGTGGGGCAACTGCTCCAATATGGCAAACTGGAATCATTGGAGTTAAAGATGGGTCAAATGCTGCTGGTGGATATGTCGGAGAATGGGGTAATGTTTCACTTCTTTCAAGTGGAACTCTGGTTACTATTAGTACTGGAGTTCAAGCGAATATTATTTCAATAAGTCTTACTGCTGGAGATTGGGATATTCGCGCATTAGGTCAATTTAACTTAAATGCTTGTAGTCTAACTAATCTTAAAATTGGAATAAGCACATCAAGTTCTGCATTTGCTCTTCCAAGTGGGTCGCTTGATAGCTATGGATCAACTTTAAATGCATCTAATTCATCAAATCAAACGACAACATTGGGGTCTACTGATTTGTGTATTCCGACAAAAACAATGAGAGTTTCACTTTCAACATCAACTACTCTTTATCTTGGAGTATATGCTAATTTTACTGTTGGTGGTGGTGGATATTTGAAGGCTTACGGAAACATTGAAGCACGAAGGATGCGATAAAATTATGCCATGTTATAATACAGTTCCATTTAGCATTATTGCTCCAACCGCAAAAGGTATGGGGCCGTTGGTTTGGCAAAATGGCAATCAAATCAACAGGCTTAATACTCCTCTTAATAATTCTTTGTTTCTTTATAATGCGGGAGCATCTTCTTGGGCTGATGGTTCAGCACTTTCTCCAATCACGCTTCCAAATATTCAACAATCTTCCACTCAAGCCGCATATTACCTTGCTGTAAATGGAAGTGGTGTATTGTTTAAAACTCCTGTTATCGGATATGCAGCCAACATCCTTGTTGTTGGTGGAGGTGGATCAGGAGGTGGGACTGGTGGTGCAAGAGGTGCAGGTGGGGGTGGGGGTGGAGTTATCCAAATTGCATCTCCCCTTGTAACTGGAGCAACGTATAGCGTCATCATTGGTTCTGGTGGAATTGTTTCGGCATCATCTGCATTAGGAGTGAATGGTGGGAATACAAGTTTTGGAACCTTTAATGCCATTGGTGGAGGTGGTGGTGGGTATGGAATAAGTTCTGGCGTTTCTGGGCTTAACGGTGGCTCTGGTGGTGGTGGTGGTGGCATTACATCTGGCACAGCAGGATCTGGTGGTGCTGGAACTTCTAATCAAGGAAACTCTGGTGGCGCAGGAAGTACTGGAACATTTTCTGGATCAGGAGGAGGTGGTGGGGCAGGTGCAGTTGGCACTGCTGGAACAAATATAGCGGCTGGTGGAGGTGGCGCGGGAGGTCTTGGCATTGCCAGTTCAATTTATAATGGAACTATTCAATATTATGGTGGGGGTGGTGGTGGATCTAACCGTGATACAGGGTCTCCTACAAATATTCCCCTTGGTGGAAATGGTGGTGGAGGAAACGGGTGGGCAAATACTTCTACTTTAGCTACCTCTGGAGCAACAAATACAGGTGGTGGAGGAGGAGGAACTGATAACAACGTCAGTTCTTATGTTGCTGGAAATGGTGGTAGTGGAATTGTTATTGTTTCTTACAATTCTCCAACTCAAATCGCTACTGGAGGAATTGTCACATCATATGTTTTAAATGGTTCAACATTTTGGGTGCATACTTTTAATTCTTCTGGTACTTTCATTGCTTAAATACAACTTTAATAAATATGTCATGTGGAAATAACTATGGATGGGGTGGTGGATGCGGATGCGGAACCGTGCAATATGCACCTCCCGCTTGCAATCCCAATTTCCCGACAACTTGCACTGCTCTTGGACAGGGAGTTATTCAAAGAGTAGTTGGAGAGGATTCCAATTATTGCAAATATACGATTCCAACCCCTTTATCTAATAGCATTCTTTCTTATAATGCTTCGACTGGATTAACAAATTGGGCTGATGGAACTAGCTCGTATCCAATCTTTCTTGGCAATGGAAGCCAAGCAACATCTACAACGGTTGGTGCAATTCAAGGGACAACTCCCACTGGACAGTTAGTTGAATTTAATCCCACAACAAGTACGGAAACGCAATTTCCTATTGTATCACCAAGTTCAAGCACAACTGCATGGGGAACCATTGAGAACATCATTCCGAATCAAGGAGTTGTTTATAAGAACTCTTCAAATATTGTAGCTCAAGCATCACTTGGAACTACTGGTCAGGTTCTTACGATGAATTCAAGTGGAGTTCCCGCATTTGCAACTCCATCAAATTCAGCATTTATTGATGCACGATCTATTAATATTTCTTACGCAAGCGTGTATTCATTGAACGTAAATTTTGGTCAATTGGTTGTAACCAATATATCAGGAGAAAGTATTTCAGTTTCTAACTCATCCACATATACGCTTAATCTTGGCACAAACAGTCTGCCAAATGGTCTTGATACGGGATCTTTGGTAGCAAACACATATTATTATGTTTTTGCCATTTACAATTCTACTGGTTCCGCATTAGCAACACTAGCTTCTGTAAGCCCAACAAATCCAACACTTCCAACACTTCCAACAAATTATACATATTTTCGATTGATTGGATTGTTTAGAACAAACTCTTCTTCTCAAATTGATGCCTTCTATAATCAAAATGGAAGAGAAGTTAATCTTGGACAAACGGCAAACGTAGTTGTATCTAGTCAATCAACTCAAGCTACCAATAAATATTGGTCTGGAACTGTTACATATGCTCCGTATCAATATGTTAACAGGGCATACTATCGCTTTAGTCTTGTTGGAGCTTCTACGACTCAAACAGCAAACGTCATTATTTCTAGCACGACTGCTGGAAGCACGGGAGGGACTCAACCTCCTCTTGCAACAACAAATGAAGTATATGGTGCGCTTACTGCTTCTCCTGCATACGGAACATCAACCAATTCGGTTTATGGAAGCATGAATTGCGTTATTCCAAATGCTTTTAATTGTTATTTTAACATTTATACTACTGCTGTTCTTGGAACTGGTGATTCATTTGCCCTTCAAATCTCTGGTTACGAATTAAGCTTCCTGTAATATGGCCCAAGATGGCAGGATTTATGATGGAACAAGTGTAACAATAGCAATGGATGCTGAAACGCATCCTTCTGTATTGCCTCCCACATTTGTTTCATCATGTGTAAACCGTTCTTTCCGACAAGGAATAAATGGAACACGTCCTCCATTTACTGAAATTCCTATTAGTCCAGCATATGGACAAGATCCATCTATTTTAAAAAGTTTCCAGACGGGTAATTTCCAAGGAGCAATTCCGTATCGCGCAATTAAAACAGGATCAGTTGATGGATTTGTTATTGCGGTTGCTGGAACAATCTATTTTCTTTCGATTGTAAACAACATTGGGACGCTCTATCAGTTAATTAGTGGAAATGATCCAACCATGATGCATACATGGTTTGTGCAAGCTGAAGATTGGATCTATATCCAAAATGGTTATCAAGATCCTATTGCATGGAGTGGTGATATTTCTGGAGTTCCCACAAATCTACAAGCAGTTGGAAATGGATCAAATAAAATCACTTTGACTTGGACAGATAATGCCAAAGGTGCAGTTCAAAATGAAATTCAAGTTCAATATAACGGAAGTGTTTTTGAAACTATTGCTTTAGTTCCTTTTTCTCAAACAAGTTATAATTTTAAAACAACATCATCTTCTACTTCGTATGCTTTCCAAGTAAGAAGTGTGTTTCCAGATGGTTCATCTACCCCTTGGTCAAACATTGCCACTACTTCAGCGGCAACCGAAACCATTACAACGGCACAACCAAACACTGTCTTCAGACTAAATCCCGTCAAGCAACAGATGCCGATTGGGACAATCATGGCATATGCCTATGGTCGAGTTGCGGTAAGTGATGCATATAACAATATTTATGTTTCTGACATCATTTACGGAAACGGATTTACAACGACATCCAATACTCAAAACTTTACAGAACAAACTTATTGGGCTGAAGGTGGTTCATTCACTCCTCCCGCAAATCTTGGATTGATTACAGGAATGCGAATTATGCCTTCTTTGAATATCAATGTTCGTGGGCAAGGTGAACTTGTAGTGTTTTGTGAAAATGGTTCATTCACGCTTGATCTTTCTCAAGACAGGACAACGTGGCAAGCCAATAACATTCAAAAGGTCTCATTGATTGGACGTGGTTGCCGATCTCCTTGGAGTATTTGCGGGGTAAACAATGATGTCTATTTCCGTTCTGATGATGGATGGGCATTTTACAACAATGCTCAAGTAGACTTCTATGAGGCTCTTTCTTTCCGTAAAATCTCCCGTGAGGTTCAACCTTGGGTAAATTATGATACTCCTTGGTTGAGGCAGTTTGAGAGTGCAATGTTCTTTGATAATCGAATCATTGCGACTGTATCTCCATTTACGGTATCAACAGGAGACCCTACTACAAACGGACTCCATCGTCCAAGCAGGGCAATGATTGTGTTGGATGCAGAACAAGAAAGTCAAATCTCTCCAGACGCATCTCTTCCTGCACGTTGGAATGGTTTGTGGGAGGGGCCACAACCAACTCAACTGGCAACGGCTCAAATCAATGGAGTAGAACGAGGGTTTGCATTTTCATTTGATGCAGACAATGTGAATAGACTGTATGAACTCCAAAACAGCAGTTCACTTCTTACTGGTATAGATGATTATTCAGTTGCGTATGGTAATGTTCCCATTGGTTCTTATTTTATTACCAAGAGATTTGATTTTACACCTAATCCGGGTGCTTCTAAATTTATTCGCAAACAACTTGCAGGTGGAGAAGTTTGGATTTCAAACTTAAAAGAAGCAGTCACGGTAAGTTGTGAATATCGTCCTGATTCTTATGCTTGCTTCACGACACTTTCTCAACCAATCAGCATTGGATTTGATGAATGCATTCCATTAACAAAGAATTGTGTTCCAGCAGTATCACAGCCGCGCTATCAACAATTAAAATTCCCATCTCCAGACATTAATGATTGTCAAACATTTGGAGATATTACGCTTCAAGAGGGGGCAGAGTTCCAATTAAAAATAGATATTTCTGGCTCCTGCATTGTAGACCGAGTTCGTCTTGCTGCATTGTTAAATTCTGATTTGGATCTTCCTCAAGGGGATTGTCCAGATACATTTTATAATGATCCAGAACCAGTTCAATGCGGATGTGAACCCGATCTTGATTACTATCGCATTGTTCCTTTAGTAACTGCTGTTAAATCCGTTTTTGGTTAAAATCATTGCTAGTAAATAAAAACCAGAGTATAAATTAACTAATTATGCAGAATCAATCATCACCAGCACAATTGCTTTTCCCTACTGTGCCGAATAACTACTGTCCAGATGGGACGTGGAGTGATATTTTTAATAGCTTTATTCAATTATACCTCAATAATGGTACAATTAATATCCCCGGATTGGGACAAGTTACGCCGCAACAGATTCAAACGATTAATCAAAACATCCAGAATCTCCAAAATGAATACAATTCTCTTGCTGTAAATTTTCAGCAAGGAACAACTTCTATTACCTCTGGAACATCAAGGGTTTATACTGTTACTTTTGGAACGGCAATGCCAAATACAACATATGAAGTAGTCATTGAGCCACTTACGGCATCTACAAGCACTGTTGGAACATGGTCTTGGGCAATAATTAGCGGGACAAAAACAACAACTGGATTCCAGATTCTATTTACTGATGCAACTACATCTTCTATAACTGGATTTAATTGGTCAGTATCTTCTATTTCACCAACCTAAAATGAAACACCAACACTAAACTACAATGGCTAAAGACATCAACAGGGCAACTCAACCCAAACTACAAAACGAAGGCTTCTCTACTCGTGGAGACATCAAGGAAGGCATGAGTAACCATCCAAAGGGAACCGAGTTCTCTGGCATTTTCTATGCTGGCAAACTCCAACCAGAACCTACGTCCCCCGGACGTGGTAGCTCCAAAAAGTAATGCAATACACATACGACAATACCGAAAAGGGTATCGTCTCTGATTTTGCCACTCCGCAACCTATGCAAGCGGCACAAATCAAAGGTGATATTCCTACCATTCGTGGTTATAAGGATGCTCGTACTGCTCGCATTAAAGCCATTGGAGATGCTGGCAATCAACACGCTACTTCTCGCGGTATGGCTAATGAGACAGCAATGGGGCGTGGAACTCCTTTCCGTAGCGATTGGCTTTAATATGGCACTTCCCAAACTCTCAAAGCTCCCAAAACTTGGGACGATGAAGGGGAAGATGATCAAAGCTAAAACTGCTCCATCTCTCAAGATGGGGAAGCTTAAAACTATGGTTGGATCTCCCAAAGGTGCGATGCGTGGCTATGCTTCTGGCAAAGCTAATCGTCGTGGAATGAAAGGCATTTAGTCTATGCTCTTTGATGTCGCATATATTCTGAACACTATTCGCCCGTATGCGGGAAATAGTGGCACTTGCAATCAAACATTGCAATTGCAGTACATGAATAAAGCAAGAAGTCTGCTCTGGAACAAGACAGACTCTGATGCTACTTGCGAATATGTGTGCATCAAATGCGTAGGAAACATTCTAACGCTTCCTAGCCTCTATAAACAGGTTAGGCTTGCTTGGATTGATGGAAGCCCCGTATCTCTTGGAAACGAATGGTATCAATCTATCCCTCAAGATTCTGTAGGTGGAGGAACAAGTGGAAATGGATATGGGAATGGATGGGGCCAAGGATACGGATGGAATGGTGGCAATAAGAAATTCATTGAGATTGGAGGAAAGCACGTAACTTTCCAAAACTATGATGCAGCACCATATCAACTTGCCATAGAAGCTGAATCTCCATTGGATGCAGGATCTCAAATTACTTTTTTTGGGGAAGATGCATATGGAACTCGCATTAGTGAGACTCTCACTCTGGGTCTTGCTCCTTCCTTTACGTTTTCAGTAAATTTCTTCAAGACTGTATTTGCTTGTACCAAGGCTCAAACAAACGGAAGGGTTCGTTTGTATGCTTATGATCCCGATCAAAGCATTAGGATGTTGATGGCAGTATACCAACCGTATGACATAAATCCTTCTTTCCGAAAGTATGCCGTCCAAGGAAGAGTTAAGGATTCTGTAATTCTTTACTGCAAAAAGAATTATCAAGATTTAATCAGTCTTACAGATCAAGTTGAGTTTACTCCAGAGGCAATGATTTCTGCTGTAATGGCAGTCGTTTATCGTGAGAACAAAGGCAGTGATGATCTCTATGCGAAGTCTCTCCAGAATGCTATTTTTGAAGTTAACCGTGAGACTGCTGATCAAGAAGAACCTACTGGAAGTGTTATTCGTCAATTCTCAAACAACATGATGTTGAATGCCCTTATTCCCACATACGTTTGGGATGATGGCGCATCGTGGCCTTATTGATATGAAAGAGTTGTCACAAGTTACTGCGATGGATCGTCTTGAGTGCGAAATTGGAAACGCTCCTCAAGTTCAATGTCCTTTAGAACATTTCTTTACTCCAAATCTTTATACACGAAAGATATTTATGCCAGCAGGATCTCTTGTTGTTTCTATGAAGCATAAAACAACGCATCCTTTTTTTATTCTTAAAGGCAAGGTTGCTGTTCTTAAAGAAACAAAAGAAGGAAATTTTGAAAGAGAAGCTTTGTATGAAGCGGGAGATATGGGAATAACCAAACCAAACACAAAAAGGTTTCTTTACAATATTGAAGATACAATATGGGTTACTTGTCATTCTAATCCAGATAACATTGAAGATCCTGATGTAATTGTGTTAAAACTTTCTGAACCAAATCAAAATCCATTGATTGATACTGAAGATCCACGGTTTAGTATGTGGAAAAAAGATGTCAGTCCTAGCATTATACATAAAGAACTTCAACTAGCATGAATTTTCTAATTCCTTCCCAGACATTTTCTGAATACAAGCATCGTGAAATGCCTGTTTATGAAACTTTAGGTATAAGTGCAACTACGGCAATTGGTCTTGGTGCTGGTGCCGCAATTCTTGGTACTGCTGGAAGCTTGGGAATGGACGCTTATAATTTATCTAAAACAGGCAAAGGCTTGCCAAGTTATCAAGGTGGTCAATATGCAACAGAGGCAAAAGGATATGTTCCAACGCCAGCACAATTTGCATCAGCCCAACAAGCACAAGAACAAAACATTCTTGGTACAGGATATAATCCATCACAGGGATTTGCTCAACAATTTGCTCAACAGGGAACAGCACAGCAGATTGCTCTCCAAAACAAAGTTACGCCGGGATCTTCTGCTCAACGCGAACTAGCTCAACAACAACTTAACCAATATATCCAAGGTCAAGTTCCCCTTGATGTGCAACAAAATGCACAACGCGCAATAGCTCAAGGATTTGGTGGTGGATACAATCCATTCAGTGGTGGAGGACAGGCTCCTTCAGCGTTTGCCCGTGACATTGGACAAACATCTTTGGGCATCTCTCAATATGGATTGTCTGCTGCTCCTACTTGGCAGCAATTGGCGAATAGCATGGTTGTATCTCCTGTCACGGGAGCGCAACTTGGAATGCAAGCAGCAGGTATTGGAAACCAACAGGTTCTTGGTGCTGCTGGATTGGGTATGCAAGCAGCAGGGTTGGGAATGACTTCTGCTGAAAATCAATATCAAGCAGGAATGAATCAATATGGTGCGACTCAAGCAGCAAATCAGGGAATGGCTCAAGGACTTGCAGGATTGGGAAGTGCTGGATTAGGTATTGCCAATGCAGGAGCAATGGCTAATTATTATGATGGACTTGGTGCTGGAACTACTCCAGCAAACACTTCTAGTTATAATCCCGCACAAGGATCATTTAATACACTGATGGGAACTGGATATACATCAGCAGCAGCAACAACTCCATTCTCTCAACAAGCTTCTCAAATTCCAGCAGCATATTCTGGGAATCAAAGTTTTGCTAGTGGTCTAAATCCAGCATTCAATTTCATGCAATAATTATATGGCATTAGGATATTACAACTTTTCGCCAATCATGGCAGGTAATCAAACGGTTGCCAATTCGCTTGCTGGTCTTGGTCAACAAATTGGTCAGACAATTGAAAATCAAGCAGCAGCGCAATCGGCAAAAGCCATGTTGCCTGTTATCCAAAGTCAATACGCAACTGGAATGCAAAAAATCTCTTCTGGAGATTCAACGGGAATTGCTGATGTGACACAAGCAGCAGGACTTGCTGGTCAAAATCCATTGACTCAACATTTGTCCAATCAATTCATTGCTGGAGCGACTCAAGCTAATGAGAATTATCGCAATCAACTTTTGACTGATACGCGACTTCAAACAGCAGGGATGAATTTGGCAGGAAAAACATATGCTGCAAACCTTGCTCACCCTACGGACGCTCAAGGGAATCCAATTGTTAAGCAAATGAATCAGTTCCAGCAAACGCAGATGGCAGCAAAGCAAGTTGGAACTTATAACAATATTTGGAATGGCATTCCCGCAACCCCAAATAGTGCAGGGGTTACTGGGGCTTCTACATATGCAGAAAATCTTGATGCAGCAATTAAGGAAGGTAAGCCAGCGAATCCAGAAGACATTAGAGGATTTGCTTCTGCTTTGACTAAATACAAAGACATCCAATCAGCTATGGGGCCGAATGCTATTAATAATGATGAATTAGATGCTGCCGCAAATAAGGTTCAAAATCATATTGCAGATGCTCAAGAAGAAATTAATAAAAAGATTAGCGCATTACCTAAAGGAACAAGTCCAGAAGATGTAACGGAAGAAGGTAAAAGTTCTCATCCTTTTTTTGGATTTTTCGGTAAAAGAACAAGTCTTGCTGAACAAAAACAAAACATTGATGCTGCTGCTAATAACTTTGCATTGGCTAAAAATCCAATGGCACTTCAATATGCTCAAAAAGCATTACAAAATGGAATACCACAAAATGCAGTTGAGGATCGTCTTAAGAAACTTGGTATTGACCCATCTGTTTTGAATAAACAAAATCAACAAGAAGCTCCACCTCAAGCCCCACCTCAAGCACAAGCTTCTCCAACTCCTGCTCCTTCAAATCAACTTCCTGCGATGCAGGGAGCATAGTAATTTATGGCAACTGATCCATTTGCTGATCTTTATCCCCAAGGAACATCAGATCAAGGTCAGCAACAAACTCAATCTGGAGTAACTGGTGCGTCAAGAGCATCAAGCCAAGACCCATTTTCTGACCTTTACCCTAAAGGAACTTCAGCAATTGCTTCTACTTTTGGATATAATGACCCACAAGATAATGGAGTGGGTGCTTGGAATGATATTACTAATGATCCGAATGTTCATGGAGTATCTTTGCCGATTAGCGTACTTCGTTCCCATTTTGGTGATGAGAATGCGGCTCACAATCAATTAGTTCGTGTTACTAATCCAGATACAGGTCAAAGCATTGTTGCTCCAATTATTGATAAAGGCCCATCTGAAAGATTAAAAGATAGGATTGATCTTACTCATGCCACAAATCAAGCGATTGGCGGTACAGGATTGACTCCAGTTGAATATAGTTTTGTTGATAGAGGAACAAGTACTCCGCAAAAACAAATAAATGCTGATCCATTTGCTGATCTTTACACTAAAGGACAACAAGCAAATCAACTTCCACAGCAAGAACAAACTGGCAAAACGATTAATCTTCCTGCTATGCCGGGATATGAGAATTTCTTTAAACAAGCCGCCGCACAAACCGCCGCTGGAGCAATTCAAACTGCTGGTGGATTTGAAAGGGCAGGAGCCGCACCTGTAACGGATGTTTCTGGAATCAACGCTCCATTCCAGAGAGGAGCAACTACCCAAGAAGCTACCACTGCATTTGATACTGCTATTGCAGACAAACAAGCGGCATTGGATGCCATCCAAGGCATCGTTAAGAAACAAGGATTCTCTACTGCTGAATATGGAAATCAGATTAACGATCTCCAAAGAGAGATTGGTGATCTCCAAGCACAGAAAGAAGAGACGCTTAAACTTCCTCAATACGCTTCTGATGTTCAACAGCAAGCATTGATACAGGAAAGAAAACAGCTTGGTCAGCAAGCGGGAGCATTAAGTGAACAAGCCGCTGGAATGTTTCCTGCATTGGGAGTATCTCAAAAGGACACATCCATAGCGGCACAGCTTGGAAGAGGTTTTGGTAATGTTGTTGGATTAGCTCCAGCTATGTTAACAGGGCCATTGGCATTGCCAACGATGGCAGTTATGGGTGGCAGTCAAGCCTATGGTGAAGGATATGATGCCAAGGTTGCTGAATTAAAACAGCAGGGTGTTACTGATCAAGCACAATTGGATGCCGCTGGACATAAGGCAGGAAGTGAAGCGGCATTAGCCACAGTTCCTGCACTTGCCGCATATACAGTTGGTGGAGAACTTACTTCTAAAGCAACGAGTGCGTTGTTAAAAGGAGCTACGCCGCTTGTTAAGGGGCTTGTTGGAGGCACAGCCGCCGCTGGAGTTAATTTGGCTACATCTGCTGGCATTCGTGCGGCTCAAGGACAGAATGCCATGCCCACAATTGAACAAGCTGTTCCAGACATTCTGTTTGGTGGAATACACGGATTGGGAGCGGGATTTGAGGCAAGGGCAAAGGCAAAGGAGAATGCCAAATTGGGTG
>Ga0209777_10000794_pt1 | contig 49059 bp, 45 predicted proteins | sample FrelakmetHBP12HB_FD_187147 | JGI IMG/M metagenome (GOLD analysis project Ga0209777, IMG submission 187147) | Freshwater lake sediment microbial communities from the University of Notre Dame, USA, for methane emissions studies -HBP12 HB (SPAdes)... | ecosystem: Environmental > Aquatic >... | reverse complement strand
GAAGGCCAGTTGCTTGCTGATTTGACGCTTATCGTTTCGGGGCTAACATGGGCAGTCTTCATGGTTTATAACAAAAAATTAGTCATGAATTCAACTTCTGCAACGTTCCAGTCGATGACGTGGGTTGTCGTCTTGACGTTTCTTTCAATAGCGCCCTTCGCGGTTCTGTCGGGTCCAGGCTTCTTTGAGCTATCAGGCTGGGCGTGGCTGGCGATTTTTTGGACGGCGATTGTCTGCTGGGTTCTGCCCTATTACTTGTGGCTGGAGGGACTCAAGCATCTTTCAGCGTCGGTTTCTACGGTGCTGCTTTTGTCTGAAATCGTCGTCGCCGTCATACTATCGATTGTTGTCCTAAAAGAACCTATTACAATATTTTCCACTATCGGCGCGTTCTTCATAATCATAGCAATAGTGCTCGTATCGATCCAAAATGAACATTCCACAAATAAAAAGTAACAAAACAAGCTTTTTCTTGCATTATGCCTAAGTTTAAATACGTAAACCAGAGAATATTTGAGCAAGGGAGAAAATAAAAAAATGGCAAAAGTATTAACTGTAGCTTTAGTTGTTATAATGCTCGTTGTAGGTTTCGGAGTAGGCTTAATCTCAAGCCCATTCCTCATTGCGCAAAATTCATCATCAACAGACACAGCGTGGGCAAACATAGAGAAAACAGGCGTAATCAAAGTCGGTACAGACCCAACATGGCCACCATACCAACTGCTCGACAACCAAACCGGCAAAATCGTGGGATTCGAAGTTGACTTAGCAAACGCTGCTGCAGCAAAATTGAACTTGACAATTGATTGGCAAAATGTAGGTTTTGACAACATTATCCTCTCTGTTCAAGGCGGCCAACTTGACATGGGCGTCAGCGGCTTCTCAATAACACCAGATAGACTCGACCAAGTCTCCTTCACTATACCTCACAGTGTATCTCAATCGCAAGTAATTATGTTGAAGAGCACCATAGACAAATACCATATAACCACTATAAACTCGCTTGAAGACCTCAAAACCTTAGGCATCACTGTTGGAACGCAAGATGGAGAAATCGAACAGCAAGAACTCCAAGCAGCAGGCGTAGCAATGCACTCCTGGAGTGACTCAGCATCAGCAGTACAAGACATGGTTAGCGCAAACCCAAGCGTACAAGCAGTATACGCTGAAACACCAGTCACTAACGCTTGGATTGACCAATACGGAGCTCAAGGAATTCAAATCGGTCTCATCTATAACCACCCATACTATCCAGTAGCATTCGTAGTTGCAAAAGGCTCACACACACTCTTGGACAAAATGGACGGCGCATTGACACAATTAATCGCCGACGGCACCGTGGATCAATTGAAAGCAAAATGGCATGCTGAAACGTGATAAGCATTGGACGTTTGGCAACAACTCTTTAACCTATTGGAAGGAGTACCATTAACTCTTTCCATTTCCATTATTTCTTTCTTAGTCGGCATAGCACTAGGCTTGCCATTAGCGTTTACCCGAATTTATGAAAAAGAAATAAGTTTTGCAGTAGACCTTTACGAAAAGATTTTCAGAGGAATCCCTGAAATCGTTTTAATGTTGCTGTTCTTTTTTGGCTTAGGCACCTTTTTCCCGTTACCATTTGGCAGTGCTTTCTTTGTGGCATGCTTCGTTTTAGGATTAAGAAGCGGAGCAAATCAATCGCAGATTTACAGAGGCGCAATCCGAGGCGTCGGAGACGAACAGATGATTGCCGGTCAATCCATCGGGCTTTCGAAGTGGCGGTCAATCTGGCATATTATGGTTCCGCAAGTTTTCACTTTTTCAACTCCGGGTTTAGGCAGCGAATACGCCTTGCTCATAAAAGATTCAGCTTATGTCTACGTTCTCTCAGGATTACTGGAAATAACGACTCGAGCAAATCAAATAAGACAAAGCACGGGCGACTTTATAACACCGTACATTTTCGGCGCGCTCATCTATATCGCAATAACTTTCCCAATTGCGTATTCACTTGACAGATGGGGAAATAGAAGAAAGAAAAAAATAGGACTGTAAAAAAATGACCGACTGTGTAATGGAAGCAAAACATGTCTACAAAACTTATTGCGTTAAAGGCGAGAAGAGAAAAGACGTAAAAGTAATTGAAGCAGTTAAAGACGTCTCCTTGCAGATCCGAAAGGGAGACATTAAACTTATTTTTGGCCCCAGCGGCTCAGGAAAAAGCACTTTTCTACGTTGTATGGCGATGCTTGACATTCCTGATAAAGGCGACATCTACCTTGGAGATCAAAGCTTAACCGCAAAAGGCGTTGACTTAAACAAAGCTCGAGCAAGAATTGGTTTTGTTTTCCAGCACATTTACTTGTTCAGGCACCTCACTGCCTTAGGCAACGTTGAGCTGGCGCTACGGCAAGTACTTAACCTGCCTAAGGAAGAAGCGCGTAAACGTGCAATAGCTGCCCTGGAAGAAGTGAAATTAATCGATTGCATTAAGAAGTATCCTTCACAGATGTCGGGTGGGCAAGCTCAAAGAGTAGGAATAGCCAGAGCCATAGCACGGCAACCGGACATCATACTGCTAGACGAACCAACCTCCGCATTGGATCCTGAGCTTACAGGCGAAGTAATCGATACACTACGTGACTTAGCCCATGAAGGCACAACCATGCTTATCGTGAGCCATGAAATGCCCTTTGCCAAAGATGTCGCTGAAGAAATGATATTCTACGATGAAGGGCATATAGTCGAAACAGGACCGCCGTCCCTGTTCTTTAATGCGCCAAACACAGACCGTGCAAAACAATTCATGACGAGGATCATCAATCGAACAACTAGGGAATAAATGAATGTTTGAATGGCTAATAAATTCCTTGTACTGGACATGGATCTTTCAAGGGTTGACTCTTACTGTAGAGATAACTCTTTTCGGCGTCTGTTTGGGTCTGCTCTTAGGGACACTGCTATCGATTGGAGACATTTACGGGGGAAGAACCGCAAGAGGACTCATCGCAATCTACGTTGAATTCTTCAGAGGAAGCCCCCTGTTTATTCAAATATTCATAGCTGTATACACGGTGCCCGCTCTGCTACATTTGCAGATAGACCATTACTTGTTAGCTTTCCTAGTTTTCGGTTTAAACAGCGCCGGATATCAGAAAGGCTACGTGAAAGGAGCAATGCAAACTATTCTCGACGATCAAATGGCTGCAGGCATGTCGGTTGGAATGTCAAGATGGCAGACGCTTCGCCATGTGATTATCCCGCAGGCTTACCGAATCGTTATCCCGTCATGGACAAACGAATTTTGTTCACTAACAAAAAGCACATCTGCCTTAGCATTCGTAGGTTTGTTTGACCTAACATCTGCAGGCCTGTCAATCAAAGGCATCACCTACCAAGTACTTCCCGTTTGGATAGTAATAGGCGCGATTTACTTTGTTTGGATTACAGGAGTGTCTAAGTTAATGGATGTAATCTACGAGAGAAAGAAAATACCGGGCGTCGAGCTTGATCTGCAGTCTTAGGTTTTCAGTTTCTTGATTAGCCACGCCATGTTTCTGCCCAAGTCATCCATGGTTTTGAGACCTTCCTCGTCTTTTTCAACGTCGCCTTTCGCTAAGCCTATGCCCACGTTCCAATAAGATGATCCGGGCACTATCATTTGGCTGATGAGGAAAAAGTTGTTTATAGCGTCAAATGTGGGGATGCCGCCTGCCCGACGCACAGCCACAACAGCCGCGCCGACCTTGTGTTTGAAGAGGTCCCCGTTTCCTCTGGCGACAAATCCTGCTCGGTCGATAAGGGCCTTCATTTCGGAGGACATCATGGAAAAGTAAGTTGGTGAACCCAATATTATGCCGTCTGCCGTAGCCATCTTCTCAATGTAGACGTTGACGTTGTCGTTTACGATTTTGCATTGTTTGTTCTGGACTTTTCTGCAAATTCCACAGGCTGTGCAGCCGTGAATTTGCTCTCCGGCGAGCTGGATAAGTTCGGTTTCTATTCCTTCACTCTCAAGAACACTGAAGACTCGGCGGATCAAAATGGCGGTGTTTCCGTCTTTTCTTGCGCTTCCGTTAATAGCTGCAACTTTCATTCTAAATCACCAGTTAAACAAATCAAGATAAGGGGATAAAAGAATAGCGCAAAACCTACGTTTTCTTTCTTCTTCTGTAAGCAACCGCAACAACAGTCGCTCCTACTCCAACACGAACTCTATCATGTCATCACCATAACGTACCAGAACTGAACAGAAGTGCCGTCAACTTTTTCGTTGGCCCAGACACAATGTACTATCAAACGGGCAATGGAGCGCCGCCGATGGGGTATTCTCTTTTTCTTGAATTAAACATCACAAACCCCGGAAATTTACCCATGAACGTGACATTGGATTTTTCAAACGGTAATTTTCCATCTGTTACATCGTACAATTTCTGGAGCGACATGCCAGGGTACTTGGAGTTTTAGAAGCCCAACTGGCAACGAAAGAGCATTGGACACTATCGGCGTTGGTCAATCTGAAATCGTGAATCTATTCGGTGCAATCAGCAATAACCATGCTCGGGACGGCTCGACGTTTAGTTACAGCTTAAGCGTGACTGTGACGGCTACCCATGACTAACTTACCCATTCTTTTTCCCAAAGATCTCTTTTTAGTTAGTCAAGGTGGTATGCTTCTTCGCCGTGCTGACTCAAGTCTAAGCCTTCATCTTCCTCTTTCGCGCTCACCCGCAACGGCGAGAACACATCTACCAACCTCAAAAGCAGGTAGGAACCGAAGAACGCAAAAGCTGACACAATCACAACCGCAAACACTTGGATGCCGAGCAGAGAGGGGTTGCCGTAGAACAAACCGTTTGTAACGGCGGAGTTAACGGCGACAGTTGCGAACAAGCCGACTGCTACTGCGCCTATGATACCGCCGATTCCGTGGCAGGCGAAAACGTCGAGTGTATCGTCAATTTTGGAGCGCCCCGCACGCCAGTTAGCCACCAAATTCGAAATTATGCCAGCGGCTAAACCGATGATGACTGCTGCCATGAAATTGATGTACCCTGCAGCCGCCGTAACCGCCGCCATACCGCACACAGCGCCAACGGAGATACCGATGGCTGAAGGTTTGCCCTTGATTAACCAATCCAGAATCATCCAGCTCACCGCTGCAGCTGCCGCCGCCAAATTAGTAGCAACAACCGCGGAAACAGCAATGCTGTCGGCTGCGAGTGCGCTACCTCCGTTGAAGCCAAACCAGCCGAACCACAGCAAACCTGCACCCAAAATCACGTAAGGAATGTTTGTTGGTTTAAACTCTGTGCCCATCGCTGGCGCGTTGGGGTCTTTGCGGTCCAAAGCTTTCATTTGGTCTTTCCAGTAAACACAACCTTTCCTTCGGCCGACAATCAGAGCCGCCGCCAACGCCGACAAACCGGCGGCAACATGCACTACGATACCGCCTGCAAAATCCCATGCCCCCAAGACGTGTAGCCAGCCGTTGGCGTTCCACAGCCAGTGAGCGATTGGAGAATAGATTAGTGTGGACCACAGAACAACGAAGATTAACAGGGATCTGAAGCGGATTCTCTCAGCGCAGGCACCGATGATGAGGGCAGGTGTGATGGCTGCGAACTTTAACTGAAAAGCGAAGAACAAAATTGTCGGAATTCCCGGCGCGTAAGAGGAGACGGAGTTAACTGTTATGCCGTGTAAACCGATAAGCGATAAGTTTCCAATGACGCCGCCGACGCTGGGTCCAAAAACAAGGCTGTAACCCCAGAAGAACCAAACGAGGCTGACTACGGCGAAGATGGCGATGCACTGGACCAATGTTGAGACGAGGTTTTTTCTGCGCACTAAGCCCCCGTAGAAGAAGGCTAAGGCTGGGGTCATCAGCATAACCAATGCTGTTGATGTTAGAACCCATGCAATGTCCGCTGGATTTACAGCCATCCCTTTCCCCATTTGTGATTGGTTACTCCCCTTTTTTGTCAGAACAAATATTTAAACTATACATTCGAGTCGAATACAAGGTTAATTTTTGATAAATGTCCAATCAATAGCTTGCGAACGGTATAGCCATACAACAATCATTCATCTGACGCCCGATAATAGCGAAGTTGTCCAAAAAACCGCCGCTAAAAAAGAAGTTTGTCTAATTGCAAAACAACAAGATTTCTTAAGAACAAGAAGGGAAAAAATTGAGCCTTAGGTTGGCTCTATTCCAATTGGAAGGCTTCTTCACCGTGTTCACTGAGGTCTAAACCTGCATCTTCTGCTTCCTCGCTCACTCTCAAGGGCGAGAACACGTTGACCAGCTTTAGCAACAAGTAGGAGCCGAAGAACGAGAACGGCACCACCACTCCAACAGCTAATAGCTGGGCGAGGAATTGGTGGACGTTTCCGTATATCAGACCACTTGCACCACCGACTGCCGCCGATGCGAATATACCGGTTCCTATCGCGCCCCATATACCGCCGACTCCGTGACACGCAAAGACATCCAATGCATCATCGATTCGCGATCTGCCTGATCTCCAGCTAGCAACGAGGTTACAGATTACTCCTCCTACCAAACCCATAATTATTGCCGCCATAGGACCAACGAAACCTGACGCAGGTGTGATTACGACTAATCCAACAACTGCGCCGACTGCCATGCCGACTGCAGACGGTTTACCTTTTATTAGCCAGTCCATGAGCATCCAGCTTACTGCGGCTGCTGCTGCGGCTAAGTTTGTTACCACGAGAGCTGAGACAGCAAGATCGTTTGCTGCTAATGCGCTGCCTGCGTTAAATCCGAACCAGCCAAACCATAGTAGTGCTGCGCCTAAGAGCACATAGGGTATGTTAGTTGGCTTGAATTCAACTTTCCCTTTTTGATCAATCTCTTTCATGTGTTGCTTCCACGGAACGGCATATCCTTTTCGTCTACCGATTACCAGGGCTGCTGCAAGAGCTGAGACACCTGCAGATATGTGGACTACTAGACCGCCTGCGAAGTCAATGGAGCCGACGCCTTTGAGCCAACCATCCGGGTTCCAAACCCAATGGGCAATTGGCACATAGATAACCGTTGACCAGAGGACGATGAATATCAGTAGCGAGCGGAAGCGAACTCTTTCTGCACAGGCACCGATTATCAGAGCTGGTGTGATGGCGGCAAACTTTAGCTGAAAAGCAAAAACGAGTAGTGTAGGTATGGTTGCGGCTAAGGCGGGGTTGATGTCATGAATACCTACGCCGTTTAATCCTGCGAGGGACAAATTGCCTATTATGCCATGATAGCTGGGTCCAAAGGCTAAGCTGTAGCCCCAAAGTGCCCATGTGAGGCTTATTACGGCAAATATGATGAAGCATTGAGCAATCGTTGAGACTAGGTTTTTCTTGCGCACTAGGCCGCCGTAGAAGAAGCCTAATGCCGGCGTCATTAACATAACTAGAGCTGTCGCTGTTATAACCCACGCTATATCTCCAGAGTTTGAAGTCAAAGTTGCACTCATTTCATCCACCATTTAGCATATCGTATTTATTTTGATGTTGACTGTGCATTTATCTTGCACATATATTTAAAACTATCCACCTGCCGCATAAATCTAAAGTTTATTGAACTATTGTCTATGAAAACCTTGTTAATCCATTTTTTTGTTCACAGCAATCTTTTAATTTAGAAGAAAAATCAAAACATATCCAAAAAAAACCCGCTTCAGTAACCAAACATTCACTCAACCAAAAACCTTCTTTCCAATTCCAAATCCATCACAGAAAAACGGATAAACTTGCAAGTTTGCGCACAGCGCCTTCAGACAGGCAGAAGAAAATGACTGTTTTAACCGCCGTTATTTCCCAGAGAAATGTAATTAAATAGCTTTTCACTTCAAGAATCTTGTAAACGGATAAGCTGGTTTTTTCCATGGTTGAGAAAACATTTTTAATTTTTCATAACAATTATGAACAAATATCAACTATATTTATATTTAACTAGTCAAATAGAAAATCAAATTAAACTTAGGTGAACATAATGGAAAAAGTAACCGTAATATCGTTGAACGATCCTGCTAAATACATTACTGAATTCACAGAGCGGAGCAAAAAAGGACACCACATCACCTATCAAAAAAGAATCGCAGAGGCGAAGCAAAGTGAGTAGCGAACAAACTCAAAGCCCACCCCAAATGAAAAAAACTCTAAGCCTTACAGGGTTAACCATAAACGCCATGGCTTTAATAGCCCCTGGCGCTTTTCTTTGGCTTAACTATCAAGCCCAAGCCGCACAGGTGGACCCATCCGGAGCCTCAACTGCTCCAGACATATGGTTCGGACTCTTAATTGCATTAATACTTTCATTCTTGACGGCAGCATCTTATTCATGGTTGGCTCGACGCTATCCTGACGCAGGCACAGGCAGCTCGTACTATTTCGCTCAACGAGCCCTACTTGACAGAGGCGCCAGCAACCGCAAAGCACGCAGTGCCAAATTCCTTGTAGGCTGGCTTTCGCATCTTTACTACTGGGTTTACCCGGGAGTAATGGTGGCATTCATGGGCTTTTTCATGACATACATTCTGCAGACTGTCGGATTTGCTATATCTCCACTAGAACAAATTGCTATAGTAGTTCTATTCTCGCTTATAGTTGGCTTAATAGCATACAGAGGAATTCAAGGCTCCACCAACACGAACCTAATCATCAACATAGTGCAACTCGTAATGCTAGTCGGCGTATCCATTTTGGCACTTTCCTATCGATTCATAAACCCTCAACACGTAACATTCTACTACTCAAACCCCGCATTAGCTCTTGCGCCCACCAACCTGAGCCACGTGCTCTTCCAAGCAAGCCTTGCCATACTAGTACTCGTAGGTTTCGAATCCATCACTGCATTAACCTCTGAAGCCAAAAACCCTAAGGATGTCCCACGTGCAATCATTCTTTCACTGGTAATCCAAGGAGCCTTCGCATACCTACTCGGCTTTTTCGCAATACAAGCCTGGATAAACGACAAATATACCTTCGGCATGGCCGCAGTCTCTGCTGGACCATTGGGCGACATAGTTCGTATCTCAACAGACGCATTGTTCGGTGGTGGCGGCTTCGTAATAATGCTGATAGTTGCCGCAGCCGTCGTAGCAGCCGTACTAGGAACCACTCTAGCATGCCTCAACACCGGTGTAAGAGTAACGTACGCAATTAGCCGCGACACCGAAGTCCCAGAGCCCCTAGGCAAATTAAACCCAAGATACGGAACCCCCGCAGTTGGCACATGGGTGCTTACAGCAGTATCAGCAATAATCGGCGCATTCGGAGTGCTATCACTAAGAAACCTCACCACAATCATACTGCTGTCAAACTTTGGAACATTCCTGCTATACGGAGTCACCTGCATCGTAGCAGTTCTAGCGCTTTCCAGAGAACGCCGCTCAGTCCTGACCAAATACATTGTTCCAATCGCTGGTTTCGTCGCAAACATAGTGATGATGATCGCAGTCATATGGCTAGGAGTCATCGGTGGAGGCGACACACAATTAGCCGCTTTGAGTGCAATAGTAATCACTGCCATATGGATGGCGATAGGCTTCGCATACTACTACGCCAACTCCAGAAGCAAACAATCCGGGCTCTTTCCGTTCCCAGGCAAAGAATCGCCCAACGCCGAAAAACATAGCATCAACGAGACCTAAGAAACTTTGAGCCCTCAGGCTCTTTTTCCCTTTTTTATTTTTTAAATGTAATTATTTTTTAAGATTTGTTTTCCATTAAAAACGTATTTTCCTAAGTTAACTGCCAAATCAATTTTCCGTTAATTTTTAAAAATAAGTTTTTCGGATTTAATCACAAAGTTATTCATAATTAGCACGAGGTTTGAACTAAATCATTTTTCGTGTTAAGAATGAATGGAAGAATCAAGGTTTACAACACTTTGGACGTGTAAAAAAAATTTGTTACATAAATAAAATGTTTTCTTAAGAAACAGAGAGACAAAAACGGGAAAGTCGCCGAAGGTTCCCGTTATATCGAAGATTCCGTCAATTAATTGCCCCTTGAAGACAAGTCGCTTTTCTTCAATTCGGAACGTAGTTTAATCGCCATTACTAGGGCTGATCCTACTATGACGGCTGCCGAAACTAAATCCAATATTTCAATCATTTGTTCATTCACCTTTAGTTTTACTGTTCAATTAACCAAAGAGGTTGAAATTGGATATAAAGGTAGTTATGATATGTTCATAACTTTTAATAAAAACAAGAGTGATTTTCAATGTTTGAGGTATTTAGTGGACAAGCGTTTAGATTTTTGATTTTCTACTGGATGTTTGATGAAGTTATGGCGAGAAGCCAATTCGGCTTTTTTAAAAAAGCTATGGGTGAATTTTGGTCGTTGTATCTATGTCATTTCAACATATTTCATGGATTGCAACTAACAAGTTGGCCATGTTTTCATTTTTCACGTTTATTTGTGGCTGTTAGTGCATTATTTGCACCAAATTATGCACAATTCACAAATACGCTTAAATTATCGATCGTCTTAGCTTAGACAACTTGCAAGGAGAAACACTGCGAAGTTGCATGATTCACATTGCAAAAGTTGCATAAAAAAGACTTGGGGCTTTCAAACGCAGGTGCGGAACTAACCTTTTTGGGAGCATCAGTCTAAAGTGCAGTATGCATCATCCTGGGTGATGAAATTATGTGCGGAATAGTTGGTATTTTTAATATAATCGAGCCGGTAGCCCAAACAAGAAACAAAGCGCTGAACATGGCTACTAAAATAAGGCATAGGGGTCCCGATTGGAGCGGCATATACAGCGATGACCAAGCGATCTTAGCCCATGAACGATTGTCTATTGTGGACGTTGAGCATGGCGCTCAACCGCTACTAGACAAACTAAACGGGAATGTTCTTGCCGTAAACGGCGAAATATACAACCACATAATGCTCAGAGGCAAATTAAAGAAAGAGCATCTTTGGCAGACAAAATCAGACTGTGAAATAATATTGTACCTCTATGATGAGTACGGTCCAGATTTTATTAACATGCTAAACGGCATGTTCGCCTTCATCTTATACGACAAAAAAACAGATTGCTACTTCATTGCGCGAGACCACATAGGAATCATCCCGCTCTACGTCGGTTGGGATGAAAAAGGAACATTCTATGTTGCCAGCGAAATGAAAGCCCTCAGCGACTACTGCATCGACATCCAAGAGTTTCCACCAGGACATTACCTATTGGGAACTGGGAAGAGCAAGGACTTTGTGCGTTGGTATAAGCCTGAGTGGGCAGAAAAGATGCCGAAAAAAGCATTATCTTTGCCTAATCTTAGGCGAGAACTTGAAAAGTCAGTTAAGGGACAGATGATGTCGGATGTTCCTTACGGCGTGCTCATTTCAGGCGGGCTAGATTCTTCCCTGATAGCCGCAATAGCGTCAAAGTACCGCAAAAAACGTGTAGAATCCGGAGATCAAGAGGAGGCCTGGTGGCCAAGGCTGCATTCTTTTGCCGTGGGCTTGGCGGATTCGCCTGACCTAAAATACGCAAAAAAAGTCGCGGACTACATCGGAACGGTACACCACGAAATAATATTCACGATCCAAGAAGCTTTTGACGCAATCAGAGACGTCATATACCATTTAGAAACATTTGACGTAACCACAATACGCGCTGCCACACCCATGTATCTGATGGCAAGAAAAATAAAATCCATGGGCATCAAAATGGTCCTATCCGGCGAAGGCGCAGACGAAGTTTTCGGCGGCTACCTCTACTTCCACAAAGCCCCCAACGACAAAGAATTCTACGAAGAAACCGTGCGAAAACTCTTCATGCTTAGCAAATACGACTGCTTACGAGCGAATAAAGCAACTGCTGCCTGGGGCGTTGAGACCCGTGTGCCGTTTTTGGATAAAGAATTCCTGGATTTCGCTATGGGCTTTGATCCCAGTGAAAAGATGTGTTCGGGCGATAAAATCGAGAAGTATGTCCTGCGGAAAGCATTCGAAGGCTATATCCCTGAGGAGATTCTTTGGCGCCAGAAAGAGCAGTTCTCTGACGGCGTAGGGTACGGATGGATAGATTACCTTAAAAAGCATGCTGAAAGCGCAATTACCGACGAAATGATGAAAAACACTAAAACCAGGTTTCCCAACCAAACGCCCTCGTCGAAAGAAGAGTACTACTACCGTGAGATCTTTGATGGTTACTTCACAAGTCCCTCTGCTGCGTTAACTGTTCCGGTTGGTCCCACGATTGCCTGTTCAACGCCCACCGCGTTTAAGTGGAGTAAAGAATTCGCCAAGACAGCGGACCCTTCAGGTCGATCAGTTAAGGATGTTCATGAGCATTCTGTGGAAAAAAGCGACAAAAAGTAGAGCTGGTTTTTTTTGAATGTTTTTCAAATTATTTTTTTCTAACTTTTTACCTTTTTAACCTTTAATATGGACAAAACTCTTTTTTGAAAGATGTTCTATTCATTGGTGGGGCAAGACCTGTCTGGATCTTTAATTTCAATAGATTTTCTCTGCTTCAGATAAGCAATGAGTTATGTTTTCAATTTTTATACATTATTATGTAAATTAGGTTAGTTTTTCTCAAAAATTCTGTACAAAACACAAATAAGTTTATAAGTGGAAGGTGGGAGCAGTATAAAGTTTAAGGGAGAATAAAAACCCCAATGTGCAAAGAGTTCTGGATGAGCTAGAACTCTTTAGAGAAAGGACTGTAAAACTGATGAATCGACTATTAGCATCTGTCAACATATTCGTGGAGAAATCCCAAAAAGAGAAGGTCTTACGTGCCCTCTCAGAACTCAGTAGCATTGAAGAAGTCTATGAAGTTGCAGGAGAATACGACATTGTTTCTTTAGTTTCTGCTTCCTGCCTTGAAGAGTTCAGGGATGTTCTCCAAAAGAAAATCATGAAGATTAAAGGCATAAAAAGCACCATAACCACAATAATTTTAGAGCCTCACAAAGGACCAAAATGCCTACTTAGAAAAGTGAAGGGGTCCACGATAATAACCAAATAGGAGCGGAAAGGAGCTATAGTGAGTCAAAATGTATTTTGGAGTTTCGAAATAAATGATCGCTGCAGTTCAGGCGCTATCAGTCATCCTAATACTTGGAGTAACCGTACTCTTAGCTTGGCTAATAGCACCCTATATTGCTGGAGTATTTAAACGAAAAACAAGCCGTTTAGATAAAATACTCAATCCAATCGAGAACTTCATTTACAAAATAACAGGCGTAAACTCAGAACAGACGATGGGTTGGAAGCAGTACTTCCTTGCAGGCTTACTGCTAAACATTGTGATGATGGTTATCGGCTTTTTTATACTAACGTTCCAAGGCAATTTGCCGCTTAATCCAATGGGATTCGCTGGCGTCAGACCAGACCTCGCTTTTAATACTGTAGCTTCGTTTGTGACAAACACGAATCTTCAACATTATAATGGGGAAATCACTCTATCATATCTTAGTCAAATCGGTGTTATACAATGGCTTCAATTTACCTCCGCAATGACAGGAATCTGCGTGGGCATTGCATTTATCCGAGGATTAGTCGTCGGCTCAAAAGATATGGGCAACTTCTATGTTGATTTTACTCGAGCGCTTACAAGAATTTTCTTGCCTCTTTGCATAATTGCCTCAATTATATTTCTATCATTAGGGGTTCCCCAAACACTCAATGGCTATACGACAGTAAAAACCATAGAAGGCGCTACGCAAACAATTCTAGTTGGGCCGGTAGCTTCTCTTGACGCCATAATGCAAATTGGCACCAACGGCGGCGGATATTATGGAGCAAACGCCGCCTACCCATTCATGAATCCATCGCCGATAAGTAACATTCTTATGATCTCGCTGATGCTTTTGTTGCCCACTGCCTTAATCTTTGTGTTTGGACAAATGATCGGCAAAAAAAGCGAGTCTAGACCACTTTTATGGGGTGCTTACATCCTCTTTGGCATCAACTTGGTAATAGCTTTCATTCCCGCCCTTCCGTTGATTGCTCCAGGTATTGAGGTTCGATTCGGCGGGTTCATGTCTAGCTTCTACACAGTTACAACAACAGTTGCAACAACTGGTTCCGTGAACTCGGGTTTGCTGGGAAACCATCCCCTTACAATTCTTTCAGGATTCTTGGGGATGTTTATTCAATCGATCCCAGGCGGCAAAGGCGTAGGCATGATGTACATGGTTATGTACATTATAATAACAGTCTTTATCGTTGGACTAATGTCTGGAAGAACCCCAGAATATTTAGGGATGAAAATCACAGGGCGCGACGTTAAACTTGTGATGGTTGCGTTTCTTATTCATCCACTCATAATACTTATTCCTACTGTAGTAGCGTATGCGTCAGGTGCAGTTTCGGCTATAGGCATAGGTGGAAACTCTGTTGGTTACACGCAGATTCTCTGGGAATTTACTAGCTCAGCCGCGAACAACGGCTCTGACTTCTTAGGTGCCTCAGGAAACACGCCGTTCTTTAACATTGCAACAGCCATTGTGATTCTTATTGGACGTTACGCTCCTATAGCAATATTGTTGGCGCTTTCAGGATCAATGATTGGTCGAAAACGCGGCGGAACTACCTCGGGTCTAAAAACTGACACGCTGATATTCACGATCGTCTTGGTTGCCGCTATAATCATACTGGTAGTGTTGACTTTCTTCCCATTCTTAGCGATTGGACCAATAGATTCGTTCTTTAAAGGGTTGGTGAATGGCTTTTGATCAATGAAAAAACAATAAATTCATCAACTATCAAAGAATCAGCGCCCACTGGAATTCGCACAGTCTTCTCAAGAAAAGTGCTAGTTGATTCAGTGGTTCGTCTAAATCCCAAATCGCTGCTAAAAAACCCCGTAATGCTGATCGTTGAACTTACCTTCTTCATCGTAGCCGCATTAGCTATAGCGCCACAAGCATTCGTGCCTGTAGCTAGCCCTAGCTTACAAGTTTTCTACATTGAAGTCGCCATCATCCTAATCGTCACAGTCTGGTTTAGCACACTCTCGGACGCACTTGCCGAGCAACAAGCAAAAAGCACCGCTGGAAGCCTGCGAAAACTGGAAACAGAAGTGGAAACCAAAAAAATCGCCACTGAAGGTTGGACCAGAAAGATATTGACTGTGAAATCGACTGAACTTAGAAAAGACGATTTAGTCCTAATTGAAGCAGGCGACATCGTTCCCTTAGACGCTGATGTAATCGAGGGAATTGCAATGGTTGACGAATCCCTTGTCACAGGTGAATCAGCCCCAGTCAGAAAGGCACCAGGAGACTCGCTAATCGGCGGTTCCCGTCTCGCCAGTGATACCTTAACAGCGAAGATTACAACTAACCCAGGCGAAACCTTCATCGACCAAATGATCAAGATGGTCGAATCATCCAAACGACCAAAGACTCCAAACGAAGTAGCCATAACCATGGTGCTAATTGGCTTAACTGCAATATTCACCATAATCATACTCGCACTTCTGGGCACATCAATAACGCTTGGCCTAGGAGCCGACCTCTCCGTGTTGATAGCATTATACGTTTGCCTTCTGCCAACAACCATAGGTGCCTTGTTGCCTGCCATTGGTCTCTCAGGCATAACCCGACTCTATAAAAATAAAATCGTTGCAAAGTCGGGTCGGGCAATAGAAACTGCAGGAGACACTGATGTTGTTCTCTTAGATAAGACAGGAACAATTACCGTGGGTAATCGTCAAGCCATAGAGTTCATCGCGTTTGAGCCATACACGGAAGAAGAAGTCGGCGAAGCAGCATTCTTATCTTCATGGCACGATGATACACCCGAAGGACGAAGCATACTAAGACTTTCCTACGAAAAAGGGTTCGTACCAGATGAACTAAACTCTCTTGCAACTTCAGAAGTTTTTCCATTCTCTGCAAGTACTCGCACAAGCGGAGTTAAAGTAACAACGCAATCAAATCTGACGCTTCCAAAAGGAGGTAAAGCCATTTTCCAAAGGCAGAGAATGAGGAGAAAAACTTCCTCAGTCTCTAGTGAATCGATGTCTTCAACTTTTGAACCGCAGATTGATGTTCTCAAGGGTGCTCCGGAGTCTATCAAACAATTGTCATCTTCAATCCCACAAAACTATGACCTAATTGTCGAAGGCATTTCTTCGGCGGGAGAAACCCCCATAGCCATCTCTGTAAATGGCAAAACTATCGGAATCATTAGACTCAAAGATGTTCTCAAAGCAGGCATAAAAGAAAAGATTCAAGCGCTTAAGGTCATGGGAATCCGTCCAGTCATGATTACAGGAGACCAGCCGCTCACAGCAAAAAGCATAGCCTCCGAGGTAGGAATTGACGAATTCGTTGCACAGGCTAAACCAGAAGATAAATACAAAATAGCTAAAAAAGAGCAGGCTGAAAACAGAATTGTGGCTATGATTGGCGATGGAACCAACGATGCGCCGGCGCTTTCTGCTGCTGATGTGGGGTTGGCAATGAATTCTGGCACTGAAGCAGCAAAAGAAGCTGCCAACATGGTGGATTTAGAATCGAACCCGGCAAAAATAATCGACGTAGTCATGCTGGGTAAACAATTGCTGATGACAAGAGGAGCAGTAACCGCTTTCAGCATCGCCAATGACATTTCAAAGTACTTCGCAATTATGCCTGTTTTGTTTACTGCCGCTATACCTCAGTTAGCCAGCCTAAACATTCTACATTTGGGTCTTAAGAGCGCTGTGTTGTCAGCTCTCATATTTAATGCGATAATCATTCCACTGCTGATTCCGCTTGCAATGCGCGGCATTGCCTTCAAGCCTACCAGCACAATGACGCTGTTTCTTAAGAACACGTTAATCTACGGGGTGGGTGGCGTTATTGTGCCTTTTATCGGAATTAAACTGATAGATTTGTTGCTTGTGGGCGTATTTCATATTTAAGGAGGAAAATAAATGGCTGAACAAAAAGAAAAAGAAAAATGGAACTTCAAACCAATCATCGGACTAGCATTAGTTTCGCTTTTAATCTGCGGACTATTTTACCCATTTCTAATCACCGGCATAGGTCAAGCTTTCTTCCCTAACCAAGCAAACGGCGACCTTGTTCAACTTAACGGGCAAGCAGTCGGATCAAATCTAATAGCTCAAAGCTTCACTCTGCCCCTTTTCTTCCATGCAAGAAACGAAACAGCCTCACCATCCGCATCCGGAGTCGACCCAGATATTACGCTTCAAGATGCTTATTCGCAGATACCTCAAATAGGGAACGCTACAGGGATTTCCTCAGAAACACTGACAAAAATTGTTGATCAAAATCAGGAGGGCACGCTTTGGGTTTTCGGAAGCCCCTATGTGAACGTTCTTCGAGTTAACCTTGAACTCATAAAAGAATATCCTGGAGTCTATAGCAATTTTACAAGCTAATACTGAGTTCAAAAGCGATCGAGACTCGATATCAGTGGGTTCGATTTTCGAAACGTTCGCCATTATAACAACCAAAACCTTTGGATAACTAAACTGAGTCTCATAGGTAGCAATATGGTCACCATAAAATTAAGTGCAAGCCGTTGTTTGGGTGAGAAATCTGAATATTTTATAAGTCTGTCGCACAGTTAGGTGGCTCATTTTGGATATTTATGAATACTCAAAATAATTGAACTTACTGTACTCTTCACACCAATTGTTTTTTCATATATTGTTATTCAGAATATCCCTAAAGGACTATCTGTCTAAGGCCGTAACAAAAGTAGCGATGTCAAATTCACCTGTTTCCTCAGAGTTCCTCCACTGCACCTATCTTGGCAAAGCACGGACCACAATATCCATAAGGGAGGCTTCGACAAAAATGTTTACAAAATAGCGAAATTCATGCATTTAATTCAATTGCAAATGCCTCGGCGCCTTCAATCTTTTAAGTGCTAGGAAATTAATCTTTTTTAAAGACTTTTTGGTCGTTTCAATCAAGAAAAATCGCCACAATAATTTAGAATTTTGATTCAGAATTGAAACTTCACAAAACTTTTATACAACAGTCCATGTTACATGAAATATGCCAACTGTAACAGATTTTATGACAACAAACGTTATCACGATTGGTGTTAATGAAACTGTGCTTTACGCTGCAAAACTAATGCACCAACAAGATGTAGGCGATCTTGTAGTAATGGAAGGTAACGTGCCAAAGGGTATAGTTACCGAAAGGGACTTGGTTAGGAGAATTATGGCTCTGAAAAAACCGTTTGATACCAAAGTTTCTGAGATAATGTCGGATCCTCTCATAACAATTGAGGATCAGGCTTCAATAAGAGAAGCTGCAAGGAAAATGATCAAGTACAAAATCAGGCGACTTCCCGTCACGAAAAATACCGTGTTAGTCGGCATAATAGTGGCTTCCGATTTTGCCAAACACGTGAGCAAGAAAACCTTAAGTGAAGAAATACTGGCTGCTATGAGTCGCTATCCATTTGCCGACGCCAAACGGTGAGCGTAGCGACTTAATATAAGTGAGCGGAATGAAACCAATAGTGAGTCAGTTTCACGTTTTTTGGCTCTCGTAGTTGATATCTGCTTTTGGCTAATTTAGGCTGCTTCTAAAATTTGCGAATTTTGATTCTCAAAAGAATTCAAAAGCAACTTGTCAAATACCCGTTTAATGGTGCAAGATTAAGACAAAAGACTCTCCAAGAAGAAACGGTCTAGCCAGCAAAATGGGAATTCAAAAAGAGGTGCTGACGTGCAGAGTTTAGCGAAACAGGTTCAGCCAAAAAGCATCAGTTCAAAGCCTCAGTTAACATTTTTGCCGATTTGTCATAGAAGGTCCAAGTGTTGGATGACTTCAAAGTTTGAAAATATCAAGGAAACTCATGATGTGCTGACGATTTTGACATTTTTCCATAGTTTCAGCTTGTTACTTGGAAGATTTCCGAAATGTTTTGCAAAAGAAAATCTTGGGAATCAAAGGTGTCAAAGCAATAAAACCTCGGTCGTTCTTGTTACTCATAAACGACCCAGAGTGCTTGAGCATAACCTAACGGTGTATCGGTGTCAAAAAAATTTCAACGGACTCCTGACATATTTTTAATTTCAGCTAATTTGTTGTTACATATGTTGCGTAAGAATTCGAAATATTGTCTGATTGACTGAACAAAGTATAAATATGCCTGACACATGTTCAAGTGCAAGACGACCCATATGTCTAAACTACTAGCATTCGTAGATATTTTTGTAGAATCACCCGAACTGGATAGTGTCCTTGAAGCTCTTGGTAAACTTGAAAACCTAGAAGAACTTTATGAAGTAACAGGAGAGTTCGATATAGTAACTTTGGTCTCAGCATCCGATATTGAGGAGTTCCGAGATATCCTTAAAAATAGAATCATGAAGATTAAGGGCATAAAAAGCACTGTCAGCTCAATTGTCTTGAAGGCTCATAAAGGGCCTAAATGTGAAGAAGTAGCCAAATCTCCAACAACACCTTGATCTCAATTTTTTTAATATTTGATTTTAAAACTTTGGATCTATTTTCCTTATTTGGTCAAATCAGTTTTTATTACCGAGAATTTGGTAGGTAATGAATGAAAAAATGGGTTGCGCATGCAGTTTTTCTGCATTCGATCTACGTCATTGGCGAGAGAACGATGGATGTTTCTGTGCGGATGACGTTGGGATCTTTTTCTATGATTTTATAGACTACTTGGTTTATGTTCTCAAGCGCTGGCGCCTCTAAGATTATGATGGCATCATATCTGCCGAAGATTGCGTCTGCGATGATTGCTTCTTTGACTTTTTCTTTTATCTTTGCAACTACGTCTAAAGAAGTTCCGGGCTTAGTGCTTAATAAGATATAGGCTTTCATGTTGTTTTCTTTTCTCCGTGTTTTATCTTTTGTTTGGTATTGCTTGAATAAGATAAACCTTTGTATATAAATTTTGTGCAATATTGAAATGATTTAAGTCAATTCTTGTAAAAACTAAACCTTTGTTTAAAGGCGATGAGGAAGCGTAAAAAAGTCAAGCCTGGAAATCAAAGTTTAATTTTAAAATCTTCCTTCACAACATTAAGCGTAATGTTAGTCATCGTTTTCTTAATGTGAGGAGTTACGAGCAAATTCTTAAGCAAACTATTCAAGCCATCCCTGTCCTTAAGTTTGACCACTGCCACAACGTCAAAATCGCCAGTAATTTCATAGAGGGCAATAACATTAGACATTTGCGAGAGTTCATTCTCCAAATCCTTAAGGTACCCGCCCTCGGTTTGTATAAAAATCACAACTGTCAAATCAAAGCCTAACTTGACAGGGTCAAGAATGACTGCGTATCCCTTCAATATGCCTTTGTCTTGCAAGTTTTTGATTCTTGAAGCTACTATGACGCCTGAGATTCCCATTTTGTCAGCTAGTTTTCGGAAGCTTAAGTGGCAGTCTTCCTGCAGTATGTTGAGGATTTGGAGATCAACTTTGTCGATTTCCGTTTTTTCATTGAGTTTTTTTCTCACAATGGTCTCTTCGTGAAAGGGTCATTTAGTTCGGCACGGTTTGGTTTACCTTCGTGCTTTCGTGTTTTTTCTTTCTTTTGGGTAAAACACCTGTTAGTGTATTTATGGCTTTCCTGCACAGATGTTGTGTTCACCTATTTAATACTATTCAATTGAACAATAAAAACAGAAACTCTACCACTTGTTGAAGGGCGGCTTTGCTTGGTGGCTTTTTCAATCAGCTCCAAAGAGCTAAGCCGCCACCATCCCTCTATAGCACAAAAAACTTATAATCCCATAACCGCTTCTTTGCGGCAAAGGCGCATGACTATGAAGTTTGGCTCATTCACATTCCAACCACAGAAACCCGAGGGTTTTGACTTCCACGTTTTACGCGTAAAAGTCGAAACAGGCATGAGACTTCAACCAGTACAAGACATGTACAGTAACATCGCTGTCTTCGCAGACAACGTTGCAGTGAAGGATCACCATGACTGGCTTTCTCAGTCATCGCTCGGCCCCGCAAATATGGGAAACCCCAACTTTAACATTTACTGGAATGTCGTTTGTGCAACTCAGCCTGAACACAGAGCTGAACAATTAAAGTATATAGGAGAAGTCGATAGGCAATCACCTGGGGTTTGTTTGAACAATCAATACTTTGCCGACCACGGACACTGCATATGTCCACGCTGCCAAGAGCTGTGGAAAAAAAGTGGTCTTAGCTGGAACGAGTGGCGCCGAAAAGAAGTCACCGAGTACATAGCTCAGATCCGCGAAAAAGTCAAGAAAGATTTAATCCTAAGTATCCAACCTGACCCCGTAACCTCCCTTGAACGTTATGGTGTAGACTTCGACGACTTAGCCAAATACGCTGATGCTTTCAACGTTGTCATGTTCAGCAAAAACTATGCTACACCGTGGTATTTTGAAATGCTTGCACGCAACTTCAAAAAGCTCCTCAAGAAACCCTTCTACATCAGCCTATACGTTTACGGTCCCGGCGACAACCCAAAAGACGTACCCACACCAGCGGAAGTGCTCACCGCTAGCGTTCGCTGTGCACGAGCAGGCGCAGACGGGTTCCTCTACTTAACTGACGGCGCCAGCCAAATGCTGGATTTCCAAAAAGCCGTAGTTGAGGATACCCAGCTAAGAGAGCGACTGAAGAGTTATGGCGGAAAACCAGTGCAGGAAGTCCTCGACCGGGTGGCAAGCTGGGAAAAAATCGTCAAATAAGTTGTTTAATTTCTTTTTTCAATTTCCATCTCCATAAGGCCTGGATGCTACGCCGTTACGTTTTTATCGAATCCCGAGTAAACTTAATGCATTATCTGGGATGTTACTTGGATTTCACGCTTTTCATTTCAGAGTTAGGTAAAGCCGCCTTAGCCCTATTCATCATCGTTGACCCGTTTGGAAACATTCCCATTTTCGTTGGCTTGACCGAAAATGTGCCAGACGCGCAGAGGAAGAGGGTGTATAACACTGCGACTATTGTCGGCATGGTTCTGCTGCTTGTTTTCGCGTTCGCTGGGACAGGAATCTTGACAGTTTTTGGGTTGTCAATCTATAGTTTTGAAGTTGCGGGCGGTATTCTGCTGCTTATCATCGCAATTAGGATTTTGATTACGGGTAGTATGAATGAGAACGTTGAATCTCCAGAGAGTTTAGGCGCAGTTCCAATAGCTATTCCGCTTCTTGTCGGTCCCGGCGCCATCACCACTACAATATTTAACATTCAACAGTACGATGTGGAAATAGCGATTGCCGCGGTTTTGGTCGTGATGCTGATAACATGGGTTATTCTCAGGTACATCGATGGAGTATACAAGGTTCTGGGTAAAACAGGTTCCCTAATCATTGCACGGGTTATGGCGCTACTTATTGCCGCCATTGCAGTTCAATACATCTTAACTGGGGTAACACACTTCTTAGTCTAACTCCAATTTAAGCCAACTCAAAAATGCGAGGTCAACAACGAACTATTTCCGGCAAAGCCAAATCAAACAATAAATAAAACCCCTGCAAATAGTATTTTCCAACGTGAACAATATGCGGTTTGAATGCAGCGGTTGCAAAAAATCATTCTCGGGTTCAGGTTTAACTGTGAATGTGAATGGTAACGAACAGATGTACTGTGCCGACTGCTACTGGAAGCTTCAGAAGGAATACGACAAGAAGAAAACCTGTGAAAACTGCGGACACTTCGATGAGGAAACCTGCGAGAAAAACGGGAAAAAGATGAAACCTGCGAAAGTTGGATTCAAAGAGTATTTCATTGAGGCAGAAAACTGCAGAAATTATTCTACAGAGAAAAAAACTGGGTCTGACAAAAAGAAAAAGGAGTTATCTGAGGAGCAGAAAGAAGCTGCTGCCCTCGTCAAAAACCTCGCGGAGAAAAACCACACTCTAACGTACTACTGTCCTCACTGTGGAGCACCGTTGAAAATCGGCGCAAAAACACCTGAAATTCAAAAAACCTGTCCCAGGTGTAGCGGCGACTTAGAAATAATTAACCTTGCCAGGTTCATCAAGCAACACCAATAAAAAACGAACGCCCTTTCTTTCTAAGCTATAACACAGAGAAGGGAGAAGAACGAATGAGAGCATTCCTATAACTGTGCAAACAACTAGACATTAAGCCTGAGAATATATCGCATCAAACAATAAGCTTGGAACAGCCAAAAAATAATGGAATATAACCTTGTGTAGCTTTTGGGTTCGAGATTATAATTAGCGAGCAATGGTTCCTAAATAATTAAACCCATGATAATCTTGGTCTCGCGTTATTATTTTGGGCGAAGCCGACAAAATTTGAACATTGAAGGGGTGAATCTCCACCAGACTGAGCCCAAACAGCTAAGAATTAAGTTCGCGTGGGTTTAAACGACAGTGGATTGGAGTTTCACATAATTTCTGTAAAAATCTAAGCTTAAAAATTGGAATTAACTCTGAAAATAAGTCTATATTAGAAATGGCGCGGGATGTGGGAATTGAACCCACGCGGCCTTTCGACCACAGACTTAGCAGGCCTGCCCCATACCAGGCTTGGGGAATCCCGCACACGCTAAAACTTTTTTTGCGACTGTTTTGCCTGCATTCTGTAGATTGTAAGTGCTCGGCTATTTTTTGTTTTCTATATGTGGTTCAGCCAAGTTAACATGTCAGGGAGCAACCGCATTTTTTGATTAGGCTTTTGTAAGGGAAGGTACCCTAAGACATTTATCTCTAAGCGCCATGGAAAATGGGCAAGGAATATCCAAGGAAGCGCTTCAGGTAAGGAAGAGGGTTTAGCATGAAAAAAAGGCTGGTTTTCGCTTTGGCTACAATCATAATAGTTGTTGTCGCCATCTCAGCATTTGCCGCGACAGAAAACTACTTTTCTTCTCCCGGTGAAGTAGCGAGCAAAAAGCCCTTTTACGTCGGAATCACTTACGGCGGCGATTCAGCCACCGAAGCCCAACAGCTAATCGACCGAGTCAAAACTTGCACTAACCTGTTTGTAATCACGTCGAATTCGTTGCAGTACAACCTAACCGAGATGGAACAAGTATGCGATTACGCCGTAAATTCAGGGCTAAATGTAATCGTTCACTTCGGCGCGTATGACACCCAACTAAACGCTACCGCCACATTCCTTAACGAAGCCCAAACACGCTGGGGCAGCCATTTCCTTGGGCTGTATTACATCGATGAGCCTGGCGGAAAAATGCTCGATTCTTTCAATCCTTTAGGTGGCAACGTCCTTAAGTCACAAACTGGTGTTTCCATTAGCCAAAAAAACGGTGCGTTTCAGACCAATGTGTCGTTTGATTTTTCGGGTAAAATCACGTTAAGTTACCTGGATTTTAACAGCGACAACTACACTATGACGGTTTATTACATAAACGGCACAATCACTAATGCCGCAAACAATGAAGTCTTGACTTATTTCCCAAACGGCACTGTAACTTTGCAAAAAGACTTGCATAGTTACACCAGCAAGACGTTTTATTACTCAAACGGCACACTCACCAGCCAATTAAGCACTGAACCCGTGACTACCCCGCCAAACGCAACTATAGTCACGGACAGGGGCAATATTTCTCAGTTTGAACCATACAAGGAACTTTGGAATTCACGGCCCCTTCAAACCTACGACGAAGTCGCAACAGCATACGAAGACGGGCAACAGGCCGCCATAGGCTGGGTCCACAACCAATCTTCCGCTAACGTTTTCACCTCAGACTATGCTCTTTACTGGTTCGACTACAAAGCCACCTACGATGTGGTGCTTGCCGAGTTAGGCTGGAACGATAACCCAGCGCAAGAACTGGCGTTAGTGAGGGGTGCAGCGGATATGCAGAACAAGAGTTGGGGTTCAATGATAACTTGGACAACCAGCGCATATCCTTCTCCGCCGAGCGGCGACAAAATGTACGACGAGTTAAAATCTTCGTATGAAGAAGGCGCCAAATACTCGGTGGTGTTTAATTATGCGCCAGGCGATAATGGCACTGGGCTTCTTCAGAACGAGCATTTTGTGGCGTTGCAGAAATTCTGGACGAATGTAGTGCAGAACCCAAAGGAAACCAACAACGTTACCGCGCAGGATGCGTTAGTTCTGCCAGAAAACTACGGTTGGGGCATGCGTAACCAAAACGACACCATCTGGGGACTTTGGCAGCCCGACGCCAAATCTGCACAGGTATGGACCGCCGTGCAGGGTTCTCTTTCAAAGTACGGCTCCAAACTCGACATAGTCTACGACAACTCAGCTTTTCCAATTGCTGGCAAGTACACGCATGTTTACTATTGGAACCAGACAGGTTAAGAAAGGGCGTTCCAGCTAACTGCGCCGATATAGTTTAAATGGGTGAGCTTGTTAACTATTCTCTTGCAGATTTTTCTGCAGTTACGAAGTCATTGGTGGTTGAATGGGGATTAAACTTTCAAAGTCTGATATAGCGTTCATTAAACAGTTGCCAGTTTGCCGCCTTGCAACAGCAACAGAAGAATGCGAGCCCGTGGTAAGGCCCGTTTGGGCTATTTTTGACGGCGCCAACATCTACTTTGCATCCGACCCTGACACCCCCAAGCTCGAGCACATCGAAGCAAACCCACAGGTGTCACTGGTCTTTGATGACTACGATGAAAAGAACTGGTCCACCATCAAGGGCATCCGCGTGCAGGGCGAAGCAGAGATTATGTGGAATGGCAAAGAATACCGTTATGCACATGACCTCCTCAAAGAAAAGTTCCCTGAATACAGTTCGGCAGATGGCATCTGGAAAGAAGGAGATGTACCGATAATCAAGGTTACGCCGACATCGTTCACTAAATGGGCTTCAGGTAAATGGACAAAATAACCGCTGCCTCAAAAGCGGCAGTTTCTTACTTACACCCAGTTAAATGCGAATTATCCTTGGGCTTTTTGTATCTGCACCAACAGTTTTGAGTTCTGTTGCGGTGGGTATTGTCGAGAGGGTTTCGTCGATTATGATTCATTTTGCTTGGGGCTACCTTTGCTTGATGGCGGTGGTCTAACGTAAGAAATATCTGTTTTTAATCGCGTTGCCCATGGGATTTATCGATTTTCTGGTATGATTTTATCTTGAGTATAGTTGAAGGCATCGTTCTTGTCGGAGTCTATATAGCATTATATTATCAGCCATAGGAAGCAACTCCATAACTAACAATCCACCTAACGTAACCAACTTTATGACAGAATTTGTAGTTACCTATTTGGTTGCAATCGGCGTTGGGGTTGTTTTCGCGATAGTTAAAGGCGTTCTGTGCATGCGTGCCTTCAACAAGTTAAAGGAAAAATCAAGAGTAGACAATTTTGGGACCGCTGGAATACTGTACTTGGCCGGTACAATAATTCCAATAGTAGGTTGGATAGTTTGGATGTTTGCTGCCATGGCGTTCAACAAGCTTAAACCATCCTCAGCCGCACCGCCAACCTTTTCCTATCCCACTCAACCACCATCAACCAACATGCAAACGAAGCGTTGCCCAAACTGTGGAGCAGAAAACCGCGCAGACGCACTCTACTGCAGTAACTGCGGCAAACCACTACAATAAAATACACGAACAATCAATCAAGGAAGTGATTTTTTCTCTTCCAGACGGGCATTTTACAAAAAATCTTATATCTCAGTGCAGTCTCCTTTTAGACAGTAAGTTGTGATTATAATGGCAGTCAAAATTTCACCAGATTATATTGACCTTCTAAACAAGGCAGTCGAACGCGAAATCCAAGTTTCTCTACAGTACATTCTTCAACATGCAAAAATGGAGAAACTCGTAAGAAGAACCCTCCCCGAAAACATACTTCTCGACAAAACAACGTACGACGCAGTTGGGAAGTTTTTGAGAGAAATCTCCATCCAAGAAATGAAGCATGCCGCCGCAATAATCGAGCGCATCTACTACCTTGGCGGAAAAGCATCTACTAAATCGAGCAAAATCACCATCGGCGACAGCATAAGCGAATTCGCCAAACTCGGCATAAAAGCAGAGGAAGAAGCCGTAACGCTCTACCGCGAAATCCTCGACACCTCCGGGAAAATGGGCGACTGGGAAACCCGCGAGCTCTTCGAGAAAATCTACGGCGAAGAAGAACAGCACCTGTTCAAGTTTCAGGAATACACAAAGTTCCAAGACGAAAAAGAAGACCCAAGCAAAGTGCCGGTTCCAGAATGGCGCAAAATTTACACCGAAGACTACTTTACACTCTTAAACAAAGCTATATCCGCCGAAATCGCAGGCATAATCCAGTATACTAACCAGCATGAAAAAATGGCGTTGCTTGAACTGCGAATGAAAAACACGGCGCTTGAAACAATCGCGGAAACCAACAAAGCAGCGGTCGTAAGCAAAATCCTCAAGGAAACATTCATGCAGGAAATGGATCACCTCGAAAAAATCAGCGAACGCATCTACCTCCTCGAAGGCGAAGCAACATGGAAACCAGACCCATTACCAGTCGTCGGTAACAACGCGCAGGAATTTCTGGTCTTAGACCACGCATTGGAAAGCAGCGCAATAACGCTCTACCGCCAAATCATCGCTGAAGCACTCAAACGCGGCGACACACTGACAAGGCGCATGTTCGAAGACATCGTTATCCAAGAAGAAAACCACTTCTGGATGTTTGACGACTTCGTAAGATAAAAAAATCCTTTCTTTCCCATTTTTTGGGGAATATCTTTTATTCTACTGCGTTCACGTTTTTCTGAGCTATTGGATATGGAATTTAAGCCTTTTTTGTTTTTTTAGCCTTTTCTAAGCTAAACTATTGCGAGCACACTCTAACTGCTCTTTTCGCCTATAGCCCCTTATTTATAGAATCAAGTGAATTCAGAAAAGACTTCTTCCAAAAACTTAAATTCCTCAAACTCCTCAGAGTAAGATACCAGAACCAAAAGGATAGCCAAAAAAAAACAGCCTCGCTACAGAAACTTATCAAAAATTTTCAAACGTGAAAAAAATGACAGTTGAAAGCATAAATTGGATGGCGGGCGGTCCACAGGGAAGCGGCGTTGATTCAGCAGCCAACATATTCGGGCGAGCCTGCGGCTACGGCGGCTTGTACGTTTATGGCCGAAGAGAATACCACTCAAATATCAAAACAATGCATAGCTACTTTCTACAACGCATATCCAAACAGCCCACGTTAGCCAACATCAGCGATGTGAATTTGCTTGCGGCTTTTGACGCGGAAACCGTGGTGCGCCATGTCAGCGAAGTCGTGAGCGGCGGCGGCATAATCGTCGATTCACGCGACCTAGACGTCAACGTCCTGAAAGATATTGCTACGTTCAGTGAAGATTACAAAACGCAGATTAACGATTTCATGAAGAAAAACGGCGTTGACCAAACCGTCAACGATTTCCTAAACTACGCCAAACAGAAAAACATCCAGATCTTCGCTGTTCCATACATGGACCTGCTCAAGCAAATCGGCGAAAAACTCCACATGGAACAAGTCAACACCCTCCAAAAGATGATAAACGTCCTGACAATAGGCGTATCGTTTGCGCTGTTAAAGTACGACCGAGAACTCGTGGAGAAAGCAATCAGAGCTACTTTCCACGAAAAAATCGCCGACATAAACGTCACAGCAGTAGACACCGCCTACGATTACGCCCAACAGAACCTCAACGTTAACAACTTCAAGCACAAACTTGAGAAAATGGACATAACCGAACCACGAATTTTCCTGACAGGCAACCAAGCTGTCGCCATAGGCAAGGTCCTTGGCGGCTGCAGAATACAGACATACTACCCCATCACCCCCGCGGCTGACGAGAGCGAGTACTTGGAAGCCCACGAAATCCTGAAAACCAAAAAAGGCGACCAAGAAGCCATAATCGTCCTGCAAACTGAAGACGAGATTGCCGCTGTTAACTCGGCTTCAGGCGCATGCTTGGCAGGTGCACGTGCAGCAACGAGTACGTCGGGTCCAGGTTTTTCTTTGATGGCGGAAGGGTTAGGTTGGGCGGGCAACAATGAAGTCCCCTTGGTAATCACTTACTATCAACGCGGCGGACCCGCAACGGGGCAACCCACGCGCCACAGTCAACAGGACCTGCGGTTTGCTATGCATGCGGCTCACGGCGAATTCCCAAGAATAATCCTTGCATCAGGCGACATCGAAGAATGCTTCTTTGATGCAGCTGAAGTCTTCAACTTAGCTGAGAAGTACCAGATGCCGGTCATTCATTTGCTCGATAAAGGCATGGCAAATTCATCTCAGACATACCCAGTTTTCGACTACGCTAAAGTCAAGATTGACCGCGGCTTAATCGTGGGCGAAAAAGAGCTTGAAGGCAAAATATACAAGCGTTTCCAATTCACAGAAACAGGCGTCTCCCCCAGAGCGTTTCTTGGAACAAAAAATGCTGTCCAATGGTGCTCTGGCGACGAACACAACGAATCAGGCAACATCAACGATGAACCAATCATACGCAGAAAAATGATGGATAAACGCCTAAAAAAACTCGAATTAGTCGACAAAGAAGTATCGTTAGAGATGAAAGCAAAGTTTTTCGGCGACAAAGACTCCGAAAACATCGTGGTCAGCTGGGGCTCGCCCAAAGGCGCCATAATCGAAGCACTCAACCAACTCAAAGAGGAAGGCTACAACTTAGGGTTTATTCAGGTGCGTATGATTCACCCATTTCCCTCAGCCTACCTAAAACAGCTGCTGACGGGCAAAAAATGCATCATAGACGTAGAAGACAATGCGACCGCGCAACTTGGCGGCGTAATAACTGAGCACACAACAGTCCAACCCACCCATTACGTTTTAAAATACACGGGACGACCCATGATGACAACAGAAGTTTATGAATCAATAAAGGCAATTTTAACCAATAAAGCAGCTGAAAAGCAGGTGTTAATGCTTGGGGCATAAACCATCCGATTACAAAACAGACGTATACGTTGACTGGTGTCCAGGCTGCGGAGACTACGGAATCCTAAGCGCGTTACAGATGGCACTTTCAGAACTGAACCTTGAACCCCACAACGTAGTCGTAGTTTCAGGCGTGGGCAACGCTTCCAAAACCCCGCACTTCGTTAAAGCCAACGGCGTCCACACGCTACACGGTAGGCTTCTGCCTTTTGCTATGGGAATTAAAGTTGCAAACCCGAACTTGGAAGTCATCGGCGTCGGAGGAGACGGCGACGGACTCGGCATCGGCGCGGGGCACTTCGTTAATACAGGACGAAGAAACATCGACATGGCTTACCTGCTGTATAACAATGGAGTTTACGGGTTAACAAAAGGGCAAGCTTCGCCCACGCTTCGGCTGGGAATGCAGACAAAATCCCTTCCAAAACCAAACATCAACAACGCTATAATCCCAGTTGCCCTCGCAATAACAGCTGGCTACACGTTTGTGGCAAGGTCCTATGCATTCGACGTTATGCACCTCAAGAACACGATCAAGCAGGCAATTACGCATAAGGGTTTGGCGCTGGTTGATTGTTTGCAGCCATGTCCAGTCTACAATGACATAAACACCAAGGACTGGTATGCTGGCGAAGACCGCAAAGACTCCACGGGGAAACCGCAGTCAAGGCTCTACAAACTGGAAGAAGCAGGCTTTGACCCAGTAGTACACGATGCGAGCGAGATTTTTAAGAAAAAAGTCGCTGGCTTAGAAAAGGCAGAGGAATGGGGCGACAGAATCCCGATTGGCGTCTTCTACAAAAACGAGCACGAACCGACTTTCCAGGAACGTTTTACCCAAAGAATACCGTTCTACATCCAGAACCCACCAGCGAAACAACAGCTAAAAGACGAGAACGGCGCATCCACACTTGATATAGGCCAATTCATGGATGACTTAAAAACAAGTTAACATTTCTTGGTTAAGAAACGTAAGGAGCTTCTCCTTTCTCCTCAAAACACATATCGTTAGTTCAGCTTATAAATCGCTATTTCCACAATCGACATATGTCGGTCGAGGCGCCGTTTCTGCTTCGTCGTCAAAATAGCAGTCTTGGGTGAACCTTGGCGTGCAAACGCAGTAGAAGACCAAGTCGGCTTTGCCTGTGTTGATTATTTTCTGCGAAGTCCCCGCTGGAATAACGATAACATCGCCAACGCCCACGTTGGTTGGTTCTAAGCCGCTGAAAGTCACCTTGCCCTCTCCGGCGGTTATAATGTAGATTTCTTGGATTTTCTTGAGGTAGTGCGCTTTGGTCGCGACACCAGGCTTTACTGTGGCAATGGCTATTGAAACGTCTTTGTTGCTGAAGTTTTCAGCTATGTAGCAGCGTTCAGGGGTTAAATACGGGTTTAAGGAACCGGATTTTACGATTTTTGGTTGCAAAGTTTCACCGTTTTCTTGCGTTTAGTTTGGGCAGATAGAAGCTAACTATTGAGTATGCGTGTTTTAAATATTATATTCTTTGCGCAAGCCTTAACCGATGGATTATTTGGTTAAAAACGGGTTTTTTAGCGGAAAAGGGCTTGTTTCCGATTTTTTTATTTGTGGTTTTTTGTTTATTTGTTATGGAGTTGCTTGTGGGTTTATTCGTTGTTTTGTATGTTTAATGTGAAATCACCTTATATATGCGCTAAGTGTAGTGTGCACAATAGCTCACATACACTACACATATAATAAAGCATGAGAATATTAAAGATGAGATGTCCCTACTGCAACTCCGAAAATTCAAAAACCCTCGAAACACGCGACTCCCCAGAAAACACCACACGCAGACGCAGAGAATGCATCAACTGCAACAAACGCTACACCACCTATGAATACCTCGAAACCGTTGAACTCATGGTCAGAAAAAAAGACGGCGAACTCCAACGCTTCGACGTCAACAAAATAATCCGCGGCTTACAGAAAGCATGCGAAAAAAGACCCATAACCATGAATCAAATCAACGAGTTAGCAGACAAAGTACGCCAAGACCTCATGCTAAAAGGCACCGAAGAAATCGCATCAGGAGAAATCGGCGATTTAATCATGAAATACCTAAAAACCGCGGACCGCATCGCATACATTCGGTTCGCTTCAGTTTACAAGCAATTTGAAGAACCTGAAGATTTCAGGCGATTACTGTTGGAAGTGAAAAAATGAAGTTTGTACTAAAACGTGATAGTAAATTAGAACCATTCGATCAAGAACGTATTACAATTGCCATTTGGAAAGCTGCTAAAGCAGTGGGTGGAAAAGACAAGGAACAGGCTAAACGCGTCAGCGACGAAGTCGTAGCGCTATTAAACAAGCAGTATGGCGACGACGGCGTCCCCACGGTTGAGGAAATCCAAGACCTCGTTGAAAAACGCCTAATCGAAAACGGCCACGCCTCCACCGCAAAAGCCTACATCCTCTACCGCAAACAACACACCGACATGCGCGAGTTAGCTGCACTTTTGAGTTCTTCAGACATGGTGGACCAGTACCTTGAAGTTGAGGACTGGCGAGTTAAAGAAAACAGCAACATGAGCTATTCACTGCAGGGACTCAACAATTACCTCTCATCCACAGTAATCGCCAAGTACTGGATAGCTCGCATCTACCCAGAAAAAATTGCAGAAGCCCACTTCTCAGGCGACTTGCACATTCACGATTTAGGCGTGCTTGGACCCTACTGTGTCGGCTGGGACGTAAGCGACCTGCTGCTCTCAGGCTTTGGCGGAGTATCGGGCAAAATCGAGAGCAAACCAGCAAAACACTTCCGCACCGCACTCGGACAAGTGGTAAACTTCTTCTACACTCTCCAAGGTGAAGCAGCTGGCGCGCAGGCTTTTAGCAACTTTGACACATACCTTGCCCCATTCATACGCTACGACCACTTAACTCAGAAAGACGTGGAACAGGCACTGCAGGAATTCTTCTTCAACATGAACGTACCCACCCGCGTGGGTTTCCAGACACCGTTCACCAACTTAACTTTGGATTTAACGGTTCCTGACTTCATGAAGAATGAAGCAGTGGTCTACAACGGCAAGGTCACCCAAGACACCTACGGCGACATGACCAAGGAAATGGAGATGTTCAACTTAGCCTTCGCCGAAGGAATGCGCCAAGGCGACTCAAAGGGCAGAGTCTTCACTTTCCCAATCCCAACCTACAACATAACCAAAGACTTCGACTGGGAGTCCCCAGTTTCACAGGCAATCTTTGAAGTAACCGCGAAATATGGTGTGCCGTACTTCTCGAACTTCGTTAACAGCGACATGAAACCCGAAGACGTACGCAGCATGTGCTGCCGCCTGCGCATAGACAACCGCGAACTCCGCAAGCGGGGAGGAGGATTCTTCGGCGCCAACCCCTTAACGGGCAGCATCGGCGTAGTCACCCTCAACATTCCAAGAATCGGCTACCTGTCCAAAGACGAAGACGAATTCTTCGAGCGGCTTGAAGGGTTAATGGAAACAGCCAAACAAAGCCTGGAAATCAAACGTAAAGTACTCGAATCATTCACGGACAACGGATTATACCCGTATTCCAAGCGTTACCTGCGCCACGTTAAAGAAGGCTACGGCAAATTCTGGAAGAACCACTTCTCAACCATAGGCATAGTCGGCGTCAACGAAGCAATCATAAACCTGCTGGGACAAAACATCGCATCACGCGACGGACAAGCCTTCGCCATGAAAATGCTCACGTTCATGCGCAAACGCCTAGCAGATTACCAAGAGGAAACAGACTGCATCTACAACCTTGAAGCCACCCCCGCAGAAGGCACTTCCTATCGTCTTGCACGCATTGACAAACGCCGCTACAAAGACATAATATTCGCCAACCAAAAACAAATAGTCTCAAACCACGCCGAACCATTCTACACCAACTCTTCACAGCTACCAGTGGACTTTTCAGGAGACCTCTTTGATGCACTCGAACACCAGGAAACCCTGCAGTCACTCTACACTGGAGGCACAGTGTTCCACATCTTCTTAGGTGAACGCATGAACTCGTGGAAATCAGCCGCTGAACTAATCAAGAAAGTCGCGTGGAACTCAAAGCTACCTTACTTCACCCTGACGCCGACCTTCAGCATCTGCCCAACCCACGGCTACACAAACGGAGAACACAAACTGTGCCCCGTCTGCGGAACAAACTGCGAAGTCTACTCCCGAGTCGTCGGCTACCTACGGCCAGTTGACCAATGGAACGACGGCAAACAAGCAGAGTTCGCCATGCGCAAAACCTTCGACCGCTCAACCATTGTTTCTTCGGCACCCACAACAGTTTAGGGGAAAATACCCCAATGAAGTTTAGCGGATTACAAAAAGTAAGCCTCGTCGACTACCCCGATAAGATAGCATCGGTGCTGTTTACGCCAGGCTGCAACCTGCGTTGCCCCTTCTGCCACAACTGGCGCATCGCCGTTAACCCACAACCGCCGTTTCTGCAGGAAGGCATCGCACTGGAGCTTTTGGAAAGCCGCAAAAAATACGTCGACGCCGTAGTAGTCACTGGCGGCGAACCGTGCATGCACAAAGAACTGCCAAAGTTCCTCGCCAAGCTAAAGGAACGCGGTTTCCTAGTAAAGTTGGATACCAACGGTTTCTTCCCAGACACACTCGAGGAATGCTTGGGCAGTGTGGATTACGTAGCTATGGACGTTAAAACCTGCACTGACAAATACAAGCTGCTCGGCGCCAAAGACACCTCCGGTTTCATACGCACCATAGAAATCCTCAAAACAGGCAAAGTACCCTACGAATTCCGAACAACTGCCGTCCCAGAACTCGTCACGGCGCGGGACGCCACATGCATAGGCGAAATGGTAAAGGGCTCAAAAACACACGCACTCCAACAGTTCATCCCGGAAGACACACTCGATAAACGGTTTGCAACACTCAAGCCCTACGCGCCAGAAACAATCACTGAATTCGCAAAAATAATAGAGCCATTCACCGAAAAAGTCGTTCTCCGAATCTAATTCAACATTTTCATTTATTTTTTCTCGACAGCCAGGTAATCTAAAACATATTTTACTCTTAATTCTTCAATTTTGTAAACCCCTATGCTTCCCATAGAAGCTCTTGTTGCAGGCACAGTACAGTCACAACTTCTAAAAAACTCCAAACAAACTTCAATATTTGAGACAAAAAATAATGAAAATCGCAATCATCGGAAAAAGCAACGACGGCAACGCACTCTGCAATGGCTTAACCAAAGCGGAACACGAGACAAAGTTTGGCCACCGCGACCCAGCAGAGCAGGTTGCATAAAAGATCGGATTTTAGGAGCATAAAAAACACAGTTATATTCAATCTTGCGTTTATTAAACCATAAAGTTTAAGGGTAAATGTTTGTTTTAGTTGCGAGTATTCTACCTTTGAGGTTTGTGGTTTGAGCACTAAAGTTGAAACAATCGAAGAAAGGAAAGCTGAAGTTCTAATCAAACTAAGAAAATACAAGCTCGTTGAAAAAGAAAAGTTCGAGGGCGCATACGCCTACATCATCGACATCCCCCAGGACAAGGAAAGAGCCATCGTCTGGTGCATCCTTGGCGAAGCCACAGTCGGCATCGCAGCCATGAACACTCTCTACAAGGTGATGAAGGAAAAAGACCTCGACCGAGCCATAGTAGTGACGGAAGGACGCTACACCCACGCCGTTAAACTTGGCGCAAAGAAGAAAAAGGTTGAGCTACTTCCCAAATCGTTCCCAGTGTTCGACATCTTCGAGCATGCCCTTGTCCCATTCCACGAAATCCTAACAGAAAAAGAAAGATCCGCGTTGCTCCTCCAGTACAAAGTCAAGCCCTACCAGATGCCTCAGATCAAATCAGGCGACCCCGCCGTCAAAGCCATAGGCGCAAAGCCAAGCGACATACTGAAAATCACAAGAAAAAGCACCACCGCAGGTGAACACATCACCTACCGGTATGTTGTAGAGTAAAAATCGGTTTTACAAACCGTCCTCTTTATTCCTTTTTTAGAGCCTAATAGAACCCTAAGAGGGGCAGGTCGGTAATGGTGTTTTCAACATTCATTAGCATGTTGAAAAGCAGTGCTTAAAAAAGAAAGAGAACCAGCTCAGCGATAGGTGAAAAAAAAGTTTATTTTGCAATCATGATTTCTGTCGATTTCACGATTGCGGTAACTTCGTCGCCTACTTTAATATCTAATTCGTCGACTGCTTCTTTGGTTATGACTGCGGTGACGATTACGGGCATTTTAACTTCAACTTTAACTTTGGCGGTTATCACGCCTTTTTCAACCGCTAAAACTTTTCCTTTAAACTGGTTTCTTGCACTTAACTTCAAGCCTTTCACCTCCAAACATCCCGGATTAGACAAAACTTTATCCAAGTAAACTTCAACCTGTTTATACTCACCAAGCAAGCTTTTGCCCAAATCAGTCAGTTTTGCGCCGCCTCCGCCAGATTTTCCGCCCTTAAAAGTTTCAACGATTTGTTCTTCCATCGCAGTTTGGATTTCCTGTATATAGTTCCAAACGTAGCGGTAGGACATTCCAAGTGTTTCTGCAGCCTTAGAAATCGAGTTTTCTTTGTCTATGGCTTCAAGGATTTCTGCGCCGCCCTTGCCTATCAGCGGTTTTCCTTTGTATTCAATCCAGGCTTTGCAGGAGAGCGTATGTTTTTTGTTGGTGAGCATTTCAATAAATTAGTAATTAGGCAAGTCCATATAAAGATGATTTATGCACGGGTTTAAAAGTCGAGTTCGCCGTTGATGAATTTGCGGGTTATCTCGCTTTTGGGATTCTCGAAGAAGTCAGTTGGGTTTGCAACCTCGACTATTTCGCCGTTGTGGATGTGGACTATTTCATCAGCCATTCGCCGTGCTTGGTTGAGGTTATGCGTTGCCATCACGATGATGCGCGGGCTGCTTTTTTGGCTGACGATTGCTTTCTCTATGATGATTGCGCTGTTCGGATCCAAATTCGCCGTGGGCTCATCCAAAAGCAAAACGTTCGAGTCCAGCAGAAACGCCCGCACCAACGCGATTCTCTGCTGTTCGCCGCCTGAGAGTTTTTTTGCGCGCCTCTTCTCAAAACCCGAGAGCCTAACCGCCTCCAAAGCACCGCAGACTTTAAGGTGAATCTCTTCTTTGGGGACTTTGCGGATTTTTAATCCGTAAGCCAGGTTGTCGTAGACGTTCATGGTGAACATTGCGGTTTTCTGAAAAACCAAAGTTGAAACCTGCCGAAGCGATTTGGCGTCGGTGTTTTGGTTGTTAACGAGGATTGCTCCGCTGTCAGCGTTCTCCAGTCCTGCAAGGATTCGCATGAGGGTGCTTTTGCCGGCGCCGTTGACTCCTAACAGCACAATTATTTTATTTCCATCCATTTCCAGCGATATGGATTTTAAAGCTTGGATATTGTGGTATTTCTTTTGAATGTCTCGGATTTGCAGGTGAACGCTCATGCTTTAACCTCCCGCGACTCCTTTCCAGAGAATGAATTTTCTGAAGTCTCCGCCTTCAGTCTTCACACGTTCAATAAGGCTTATGGCTAACGCTAAAACGACAATTATGACCATGAGAATTATCGCGTATGCCATGGCAAACGGAAAGTTACCAAAGTTAGTCCACAACGTAATAGAGGTAGTTAAGACCCTGGTTCCGCCAAATAAAGTTCCATTTCCCAGCAAGCTACCGCCTACGAGCGTGGCGATGCCGAGTTCTCCGACGCATCTGTTAAAGGAGGCTGATATTGAAAGCACCATGGACCAAAATGTTTCGCGCATAAGGGTGAAGTTTGTACTTAAGCCTGATGCTCCAAGGGTTTTAGCTAAGTCTCTGAGTTGTGTGTCGGCAGTACTCAGCGCGTTTGCGACAAAACTAACTATTATTGGTGTTACAAGTATGGCGTCACCTATTGCTATGGCGTTAAGTGTGTACAAGAGATTTAAAAATCCGAATTCGCCTTGCCTTGAAAGTAACAAGTATAAGATTAAGCCTAGTGCAACGGTTGGTATGCCTATGAGAGCGTTGAAGATACCTTTGATTACCCATTTGCCCTTAAAATTGTACAGACCTAAAACTACGGCGATTGGAATACTCCATACGCACGCCAAAAGCGTTCCCACCCCTGCCACGTAAATTGTTCTGCCGATGGTCGCGTAAAATTCAGGGTTGCCGCTAGTTATTAATTTAAATGCTTGCTGTATTGCCGGAACGATGATATCGGCCATGCATATCACAAAGAAATAGAGGGAGATTTAATTTGAGCTTTTTCTTTTTTAGCTTAAAGTTTGTTTGTTTTGGCGTTGATTTGGCTGTAGGTGGATGGCAGCGTAGTTACTATTTGCTGCTTGTCGGTTGAGCAGTAGTTTGGCAGGCTGATTTGGATGCTCAGGCTCTGAGCTGATAGAGTATCGTAGGTGGCTGAGTAAAGTGCCCCAGCGTTGTATTGGAATGCCGCGGGACATTCATTTCCGTTAGCGTTGATTTGGTTAGTTGAGTTGATATAAGCGTAGCCTTGAATCCATCCTAGCAACGTTGTATTGGATTGAGTAGTGGCAAGGGACACAAACGGAGTGAAAAGCTGTTGTCCATAGGTTGATGCTCCAAAGTTTCCTAGTAATGTTTGACCCTCAGTGGAGACAAGATAATTTACGAATAGTAACGAAGCACCAAAGTTTGTACTTGAAAGCGCAGAGTTTTGCGGGTTATCAATTATTGCACTGTAAACGTTTAGGAGGGCTTGTTGGTTTTGAATTTCGATTGTAAGCTGGGGAATGTTGCCTTGTTTGGAGTAAGCCAAGTAAGTACCCATGTCTGAGAGGATGTATGCTGGTGAACCTCCGCCGATTCCATTGTTAGCTACAAGCAAGCTTGCTCCCATCCCTTGACCAGTCGCATGGAACCATGAGATTTGTGCAAGCAGTGAATTGAAGTTGCTGTAGCCAGCTGCTTTCCACAGGTTCTGCTCTGCAGTGGCTGTGCCTGAACTGTCGTTTCTTGCAACCCATTGTACCTGTGAGTTGGTTTGTGCTGCAGTGTACAAGGTTATCAATGCCTGAGTGACGTTTGTCATGCCTTTGATGCCGGCTGGGTCGTTTGCGGGTCCAACGATGGTGAAGAAGTTGTAAGCGATGATTTTACGGTCAACTCCATATCCGCCTGTCAGGAAGGTGAGTTCCTGTGAGGGAGAGTGGACGAGTATCATGTCAGCGTCGCCTCTCTGAGCGGTCTGGATAGCCGCACCTGTGCCTTGTGCAAGGAAGTTAATGGTTATCCAGGGGTATTTGGCTTCGAATGCTTGCTTTATGGTGCCTGTAGTGTTGCCGTCTATTCCTGTGTCTTCAAGTCCTGTGTCATGAAGGCTTGTGGTTGTTGCAACATTCAAGGTAGTGGGACTAGGTGTTGGGGTTGGGGATGGCGAGGGAGATGCAGTCGGAACTGCGGTTGGAGTAGGAGAAGCAGTTGCAGTCGGATTGGGCGATATCGATGGCGACGGCGAGGTTGATGGTGACGGCGCCGGGGTTGGGGTGGTGGTTGTGGCTGGATTTGGGTTGCTTTGCAGGTAAGCATAGGCGCCTATGGTGCCGACGATTACGACTATTAATACTATCGCTATAACTGCTGTTGCTTTCATTTTTTTCACTGTTTTCCAGTAAAACGTTATGCAAATATAAACATATCGATGGGACAGCACTTGAAAACATATATCGCCAACAAAAAGAAGTTGAAAAATACTCGCAGGTCATTTTCTTTCTTGATTTAACTCACTCAAAATAACCAGCGCCTCACCAAGCGGCATCCCCAACCGCTCTGCAAGCGCCGCCGCCGAAACATCAGCTTTCTGAGGCAGTATGCTGTCGCGGATGTAAGCCTTATGCGTTGGATACATAACCGAAGCATGGACTGCTTCGATGAGCAGCTGCCAGAGTTTCTCTTTCGTGAATTCATCCAAGTTCATGGCTCATCAACCACTGATATGCCGTTGAGGTTATTAGTCTACCGCAAACATGTCCCGCGAACGGCACAACAAACTTAAGACCCCGCCAGGGGCGATTCAATATTAGAGGTTGATTGTTTTTGAAGGCTGCTGTTTACCATGGAGCCCACAACATCAAAATCGAAGAAGTTATTGAACCCGAAGTTAAAGGCAGAAGGGTCCTTGTGAAGTTTAGGGCGGGAAGCATCTGCGGAACTGACATGCACTTCTACAGGGGCGAATGGGCAATGAAGAAGGGCAGAATCCTCGGGCACGACGCCTGCGGAGTAGAGAGGACAATGGCGAAAGAGTCGTCTTGGTTCCAGTGACGAACTGCGGACACTGCTATTTCTGCCTTCGCGGCTTACCAGCCCTCTGCACGAAAGCCAAACTCTATGGGTTAACGAGCGATGGATTTTTCGCTGAGTCTAAAGCGATGCTGCCTCGAAGTCTCATTCCCCTCCCCTCCAGCGTGAGCGATGAAGAGGCGGCGATTGTGGAGCCTGTGGCTTTGGCGCTTCGAGTCCTGAATCACTTGCAGCCTAATTTGGGTGACTGGGTAACTGTGGTTGGGCAGGGACCCATCGGCTTGCTAATGACTCAGGTGGCGCCTCTAAAGGGCTGCCGAGTTATAGCCGTGGATTTGGAGGATTACAGGTTGCAACTCGCAGAAAAATACGGCGTCGACGCAGTAATAAACGCCCAAAAAGAAGACGTACCCAAAACCGTGCGCAAACTAACCAGATGGGGCTCTGACTTCGTGATTGAAGCCGCAGGAACCAAACAGACGGTGGATCAGACGCCGCTTTTGGTGTGGAAAGCAGGCAAAGTCGCGTTGGTTGGAGAATCTGAGGGTTACTTGATCTTGGGTGAAGCTGATGAAGCTCGGTTTTTCACGATTTACCTTTCGCCCGTTGAGTACCCATCGGCGGTTGAGTTAATCGCTCGAAAACTCGTCGACGTGAAGGGTCTTATAACGCACAGGTTTAAGCTGGATGAGTTTGAGAAGGCGCTGCAAACGCTTGATAATCCAGCGGAGAAGCCCCTGAAAGTTGTCATAACACAATAAACGCACTAACCAATGTTTACCGCAAGGTATATTTTTGTTAGAGAAGTGTTAACCCCGAATCCACTATAGGGAATACGGAGCTAACTACCTTGCCCATTGAAGCAGTAATATTCGATTTAGACGGAACACTCGCCAACTTCAACTTAGACTACAAAGCGTTACGCTCCGAAGTCAGAACCTACCTTATGAGCATACATGTTCCAGTATCCGTCCTCGACGTTAATGAGAGCATTTTCGAAATGCTAAAGAAAGCCGAGATTTTCGTCAAAAACACTAGCAAATCTGCAGATGCTTTTGAGGAAGTCCGCGCACACGCAGTGTCTATCGCTGAGAGATACGAGATGGAAGCCGCATCGACCACCAGCCTTCTCACAGGAGCCGTTGAAACCCTCAAGGAACTACAGAAAATGAAACTGAAAATGGGCTTATGTACCACAAACAGCGAAAAAGCCACAAACTACATTCTGCAACGCTTCAAAATCGAAGGCTTCTTCAAAGTCATTGTTCCACGGGACAGGGTGAAGTATGTCAAGCCGGCCACGGAACAGTTAGAATTAGCGCTTAAAACGTTGGGTGTCCACGCCAAAACCGCTTTGATAGTTGGAGACAGCGTCGTTGACATGCAGAGCGCTAAAGAACTAAAAATCATCGCTGTCGGGATCCCATCGGGCTTGTACACGACAGAGAAACTGATGAGCAGCGGCGCAAACTACATCGTGACATCGTTGACGGATTTGCCAGTTCTGATAAAAGAAATAAACAAGGATTAAGCGGTGGTTACTACGCCATCGTCTCGGCGGACGAGTTTTCGCTCCCGCACCAACCTTTTAAGTACTTCAGAGAACACAGCCTTGGCGTCGTCGCCCGAATGGTTTATTCCGAATACTTTGGCGGTTTCAGCAATCAACGAATCCTCGCTTATACCTAAAGCGTACTGAGCAACCAATGTCATGGCTACTTCTACTTCTTCGGGCGCAATGTACTCGGCTTTGCGTTTAGATTCCGGGACGCCTTGGATTGGAACGCGGATGGGTGTTTCTTTGAGCCCTGTTGGCCACAGGAAACTGCCTTTGATTGCAACTTTCTGTTCGCGGATTAGGTTGTTTAGTGCGTCTTTTATGGCGTGGGAGATTTTCAGATTCACCTGCTTTATTCCCCATGAAGCCGCCAGCCGTTCGACTGCGTAGTCAAATTGGACTGGTCCTTCGTTTTGTATGAGTTCAGCGAGGAGTTTAGTCTGATTTTCGCGGTTTTCTGGGAAGTGGAACTCGTTTTTCACTTTGGAATCAATGGTGGTTTTTGCTGTGCCAACTTTGATGTAGGGGTTGTAAGTGGCTTTTAGCGGGTAGACTTTGTAGGGGACGCCGATTTTTTCGATGCCTGCATAAGTGTTTTTTTGGACGTCGGTTTTTGGCGCTGATTCTTCTTTGATGTCGATTATTGGTTTTTGGACGTCTTTGTCGAGCTGTGCTTTCTGGGCTTGTTCGAGGGTTTCTTTTAGCCGCCTGATTTCTGAGTCGCGTCTTGCAACCCATGCGGGTGACCATACGCGGTAGATGCGCCAGCCCAGCTGCCTCAGGACTTGTTCTCGGAGTCTGTCACGGTCTCGTGCGCTGCTACTGGATTTGTACGTGGCGCCGTCGCATTCTACGCCAAGAAGGAAGCTTCCCGCGTTAACTGGGTCAACTACGCCAATGTCAATTCGGTAACCGCTGCATCCTACTTCTGGAACAACCTCGTAACCCATCTTCTTGATTTCGGCGGCCACATCTTCCTCCAGTGCCGAATCAAAGGTGCCTGATTTGTTTGATAGGGTTTCGGGACCGTGCTCGGCATAGTCAAGGTAGGCGCGGAGAGTTTGCACGCCGAGGGCTTGGGTATCTTTGTCAATGTCGATGGCTTTAATCGAAGTTATCAGCACAACCTTTTCCCGGGCACGAGTGACAGCCACGTTTAAGCGGCGTTCGCCGCCCGGCTTGTTGAGCGGCCCAAAGTTCATGGTTATCTGTCCCTGCTGGTCAAAACCGTAGCCCACGCTGAAGAAGATGACGTCGCGTTCGTCTCCCTGCACATTCTCGAGGTTCTTCACGAAGAAGCCTTCTAAGCGGTCTTCCTTGAAGAAGGGTTCAAAGTTCGGCTGGCCTTTAAGTCGGTTGTCTATGGCTTCTTCAACCGCGTCCATCTGGGCGATGCTGAAGGTTACGACTCCGAGGGTTTTGTGGGGGTAGTTTTTGAAGTGTTCAAACACGAGGTCTGCAACTTTTTCGGCTTCTTTTGGGTTGTCCCGTTTGCCGCCTCGGTCGTAGACACCGTCTGGCACATGGACCAGCTTTACTCCTAAGCTGTCGGTTTGGTTTTTGGCGGCTGGGAACGTTATCATGGTGTCGTCGTAGAAGCGGTGGTTTGAAAAAGCGATTAGTTCTTCGTGTTTGCTGCGGTAGTGCCACCTTAGGGTTTTAACTGGCAACCCGATGCCCAGACACTCGTCTAGGATGCTGTCGAAGACTTCCACGTCGTCGTCGCTGAGTTCATCCCAGTCTACGTTGTCGATTAGGTTCTTCTGGAAGAACGAAGTGGGCGGCAGCTGCTTGTTGTCGCCTGCGACCACGAGGGTTTTTCCTCGGTAGATTGCGCCTATGGCGTCTTCTGGAACGAGCTGTGAAGCCTCGTCGAAGAGGACCAGATCAAACTTCATGTCGGGAGGAAGGAACTGGCTAACGGAGATGGGACTCATCAGCAGGCACGGCTTCAGCTTAACGAGCAAGTTGGGGATTTTCTGCATCAATGTGCGGATGGGCATGAGGCGCCTCTTCTTAGCAGCTTCTTTGAGCAGGATGTTGGCTTCTGAGTCGGCTGCTTGAATGAGGATGTCTTGGGGTTTTCTGCTGTTCGCGGCTTCAATAACCATGCTCGATGTTAAGTGGATAAGTTCCTGATCGAGTTTGCGGAAGTCAGCAATTAACTGCTCATGGTTCTCCCTTCGGAACCTGCCCAGCTTCTGATCCTCGTTGTAGAGGTTGTTTATCCACTCCTGGTAAACGCTCTTACGGAAAACATCGCCCAAGTCAACTGCAGAAATGCGCTGCTCGACCAAACGGCTAAAGAACGAGTCTAGGTTCCGCAGTGTGAAGCGGTTTTTGGCGTCTTTGAAGTCAATCCAAACCTGCACGTCGTCAACGCGGTCGCGGAGGGCTTGGATGCGTTCGCTTATGACTTTGATTTCTAAAGCCTTCAAAGGCTGGTTTTGGTATTTCATTTCTGTTTCAAAGCGTTTTTCAAAATCTGCCAGAACCTTAAGTGAAGCGTTTCTTCGCTGGGTTAGTTCGGTGTTGGCTGGGGCTGCGGCTGGTCCTTTAGCGGCAATGTCTGCGAATGCCTGCGGCACCGGGATACCGATGAACGCTGCCTGAACTTTTTTGCTCCATTCAAGCACAGACACGATGTCCTGCCAGTCGGTTTCCAGTTCTTGGAAGCGGCCGCCGTATTTTTCTTGAAGCTGGACTTTTTCGCCTACGATTTGGGCTTCTTTCTTGCGTATGTCTTCGGCGTTCTTGAGGTCTTCGATGAGATGCTTGTATGTAGGAGATTCCTGCTTGCACGTTGCCAATGTCTGATTTGTGAGCGTGATTAGTGGGGTTAACTGCTTTTCTGTCCCGTTTGCCCATTCCTCGAGCAACGATAGCGACGTCAGATTTATTGAGGCATCTGACTTTGGCATCTTTATGGGAATGAGGGATTCGACGTCTTTGGTTTGCGTCTCCCACTTGTCGACTGAATCCTGCAGTTCCAAACCCAAATTCTTAATCATGGGCGATGGATTCGAAGAGTTGGCGATTATATTTAGAAGCGCATCGGGAATTTGGGTTGTCCACGACAGCTTTTTGATTTCGTCTGTTAACGCTATGGCTTTTTCTGCGCCCTGAAAGTCCGTTCGGGTCTTGCGGTAATAATGCCCAAGCAGAGTACGAACGGTTTCGGCTGAATCCTCAATCTTGGCGTGGAGTTTTTTAACTTTGCGCGCGTCAATTAGGTCTTGCTGTATGGTTTTAGGGACTTTACCGTCGTTTGTTAAATGGGCAATCTGTTTTTGGTCGTTGCGGTAGGTTGAATTGAAGATTTTTAAGCCACTCTGGTAGTCTCCGCTGTACCTTTCAATGAGTCCGTCTAGGTCTAATCCGTAGATGCCGTCGGTGTAGGTTTCATCCAGCCTGCTCTTGAGCAGATTGTGTTCTTGGTAGAGCTGTTTTGTTTTGGAGACTGTTTCTTGGACTTGCTCGAAGTATTTAGCGTCGAACCATTGGGGTTCCGGCTTGTCTTCGGCGAAACACAGCGCTGCGATCCGGGCGAGCTGCTTTAAATGCGTAACCGTCAGGTCGGTGCCGTCTAAGCCAAGGAGCTGGGCGAGTGCTTGGGAGGTTTCGCGCCATTTGTGGGAAGCCAATTCGGTGCTTCTAACATAAGCCAAGAGCGATTCCCGCTTCGCCAGCAGGCTACTTTCCTCCAAGTTTACCGCGGGAAACATCCTGCTCAGCGATGAAACTGCCTGCTGCAATTCGGCAGACCTGATAAGAACCAGTTCAAAGAGGGAGGGATTGTACCGCTCCATGAGGTTTGCGCGGATGTTCTTGATCCAGATGCTCATGTCAAGGTAAGCTTTGGCTTCGCCAAGGAGCTTGTCAAGGGCAGGGTTAGTTAGCCAGTAGGCTTCTGGCTTGGGGCTTTCGAAGAGGAGTCTGCTGACGTCGAGGAGCCACTGTATGCGGGCGAAGGTTTCTGGTGGAAACACACCCAGTTTAGCGGAAAAGTCTTCAGTTTCCACTTCAAACCCGCGTAAGGTTTCGTTGATGCCTTCGAGCGTCGTTAGGAGTTCGCTTCGGATTTCAAGGTTATATTTGTCCGCGCGGTAGCCGACCCATGGAAACTCTGGCTCCTCGATTACCTGCCAAACCTTGCTCAGTTGCGAGACGAGTTCTTCAAGTTCACGCATCTTCTGCGGAGTCAGCGTTCCCACCTCGGTTAAGCCGACTGACACGAAGGGAACCCGCTCGAGGCTGGATATGATGCTTAGAACTTCGTAAACACTTCTTTGCAGGTACGGACGCTTCTCATGCAAGGCGGTAACATAGCCGTTTAAGGCTTCACGGTACTCCGCAATCCGTTCAAACTCATGCGCCGACGGCAGTTTGCGGGGGATGAGGTTTTCGTCGAGGCTGCGTTTCAATTCCGCTACCACCTGCTGCTTGTTGGCTTTGCTGCTGTGGAGTTCAAGGCAGAAATGCGCCAAACCCACCTCGCTTAACCGTTTGTAGACGACTTCGAGGGCAGCCATCTTGTCGCTGACGAAGAGCACGCTTTTGCCGTTGGCGATGCATTCGGCAATCATGTTTGCAATGGTTTGGCTTTTACCGGTGCCGGGTGGACCCTTCATGACGAAGCTTTGTCCGCGCAGGGCATATTCGATGGAGACGCGCTGGCTGCTGTCGGCGTCGAGGACCTGGTAGGTTTTTGCAGGCGACTCAATCTTGTCGACGTCTTTTTCATCGGGTAAGCCGCTCAGGATGAGCGTGTCTTCTTTGATGCCCGCTGTTGCCCTGATGATGGGGTGTTGGGTTACCAGAACAGCGTTGGATTCCAAATCCTTGTAAATAACCAGTTTCTGGAAGGAAACCAGCCCCAAATCGACCGAGGGCTCAACTTTCCAGCCCAATTCAGCGACCGCTTGATTAACCAGTTCGAAGTAGTCTGCCAATTTTTGTTCTTCCCACTCTTCAGGCAGCGGCGGCAACTCGATTTTGAAGTCGTTTTTTAGTTTAGCCTGCAAAGCGGGGTTTAAAACGGCTTCATCTTCAACCGGCGGCACCGCGATGTTGTAGGGTTGCCGAATTGTGTCCCTTGTCAACTCCAATGGTACAAGAATTAAGGGAGATTGAACGTTTTCGTTTGTCTCAGCATCCACCCAGTTGAGGGTGCCGAAAGCCGCGTGCAGAATGCGAACGCCGCGTTCCATGTAATCGAGCATCGAGCGGCTCTGCAGGCTCTTGAGGTTCCGCTCAAGTTCTATTCGGCCCATGGTGCCGCTGACCAACTGGTTTGCCGTGGGACGTTTGGGTTCTTCTGCTGTAGCCGCTTTGACTTCTTGTTTCGCCGTTTTGGCTTCAGCTTTCCCCGTTTTAGCCTTCCCCTTGCCCTTGGCTTTTGGAGTCTGGGGGACGTCTAATTTTTTTGCTTCGTCTGGAGGCTGCCAGAATTCTAGGCGGTTTTTCTTGAGCACCAGTGAATCGAAGATTTTCTGTGGATCAGGCTGGGTAATGGGTATGTTTCCACGTTTGGATCTATGGAAATAGAGCAGATTATTCTTTCTTGAAAGGTCGATTAACCTTGATTTCCAATCTTCAACACGTTTCATGGGTGAGGAGGGAACGGTTTCAGTCATTTACGGCACATCCACACAGGCTACAAGTTAGCACTATTGTATCGATGATTCTTTAATACTTACGGTAGTTCCATGGGTGTCGGAACTATGAGTCAGTCAAGTTTTTGACGGGAAAAGAGTCATGTGATTCCGTTTGAACGGTTTATTGCATCCAAAATTACCCGTTTCACGTTTTCAAGCCCTATTTTCCGGGTTTCAAGAACTTTAAGTCCGATATCTGACTTTTCGAGGTCTTCTCTGCATTTTTCTGCGTCTCCGCAGGTATCCAGAATTACCATGCCTTTGATGCCGCTGAACATGTTCGCAAACGATGCTTCATTCACGCCTTCTTTTAGCATCTGCTCTTTTGCATGCTTGAAGAACCCTATCATGCCTGGACCCATGAACATAAGGTTGTGCTCGGGGTCAGCTTCGTTGAATTTGCCTTTGCCGCCCAGTTGGCAGTCAACACAGTTTAAAGCGTCAATTTTTACCATGCCGTATTCTTGGGCTAACTTTTTCATTTCGTCGTCCTGCCCCAAGCAGAGGTCGCCGTAGACCAGCACGATTTTTCCCTTGAACCTTTTCTGGGTTTGTTCTAGAACTTTACGCAGGTTGTTCTCTAGCTCCGCGTAGTCTATGTGGAAGAATTTGCTGACCAAAACCATTTCGGCGTCAAGGCTACCTTGCTTGATGAGCTGCTGGATTTCTTCTTTTAGGACACTGCAGGAAACCAGGCAAACCTTCGGTTTTTCAGTCACTGTTAATCAGCTTCTAAGCAAGCCTAACTATTCATTGCCAATAAAAAAAGTTGCGGCAACGCTAAACAAAACGCGGTTTGGTGATTTATAATATATAAAATTTGTATTAAGCAGCACTAACATGTTAGGTGAGGACACCTGCAAGGCGGTTGGGATGTGTTCCCTCTCTTCCTGAAAAACTGAGGTTTTCCAATCGTCGAGTAGGAAACTCACGTTATTCTTAACATTTCAAAAGAATAATCTCTCAGAAATTTTTACGTAAAAAATCAGGGTTTGAAGCAGTACCTTGGCCACTGCGGCCACTGCTGAGACGTACTGCATGTGCCAAAATCCAGGTTTAGTTCCATACCGATTTTCAAGTGTTCCTGCGTGGTGCCCTGTATCATCCCCGGGATTTTCAATCCGTTCTCCAATTCCACTATGCCTACGGCGTACGGCGCGAGTACTTGGAACTGCTGGGGTGCAACATGGATAACTGTGTAAGTGACCAGTTTGCCTTTGCCTGAAATTTGAAGCCACTCGAAATCCTGCGAGAAACAGTTATCGCACATTGGCCGTGGCGGCAGATGGATTTTTCCACATTTTAAGCATCGTGAAGCCATCAGTTTCTGCTGACTCAAAAACTTGTAGAACTGCTCAATTGTGAATGGTTCTTTAGTGCTCATTGTTGTGCGCTCCTATAGATGTGGACGACTGCGGTGGCTCCGGAGCCGCCGACGTTGTGGGTTAACCCTATTTTGGCGTCTTTTACCTGGCGTTTTCCCGCTTCACCGGTGAGCTGCAGGTATATCTCATAGGCTTGGGCGGTGCCTGTTGCGCCGACCGGGTGGCCTTTGGCTTTTAATCCGCCGCTTGTGTTAACTGGGATTCTCCCACCCAACTTGGTTTGTCCACTTTGGATTAGTTTTCCACCTTCGCCCGGCTTGCAGAAGCCGAGGTCTTCGCACGCCATAAGTTCAGCGGATGTGAAGCAGTCGTGGACTTCAGCCAGCTCTATATCGGATGGTTTGACACAAGATCGGA
>Ga0209777_10000793_pt1 | contig 49061 bp, 35 predicted proteins | sample FrelakmetHBP12HB_FD_187147 | JGI IMG/M metagenome (GOLD analysis project Ga0209777, IMG submission 187147) | Freshwater lake sediment microbial communities from the University of Notre Dame, USA, for methane emissions studies -HBP12 HB (SPAdes)... | ecosystem: Environmental > Aquatic >... | reverse complement strand
TCGGCAGTCTCTTGCCGAGGTTTTCTCTCATCTCCTTCACCATCGGCTCAAGTTGTTCCTTGTCGTTGGGCGCTTGCGTTACCGCCGCCGCCACTATCACCTGATGCTCCTCATCAACCGCAGCCTGCGCGTTGTAACATTGCTCGAAGCTCTTCGTCGAGCCGTCCTGCATGATCCGCGAGTCGGGGTCGGTGAAATTTCTCTGAGCCTTATCGGGCGGTTTGGCCTCGCTCGGATCGGGAACCTTGGGAATTCTCCCGCGTGGCTTCTTCCCGCTCTGACTCGCCTTCTTCTCCCGCTCTTCTATCTTCTTGCGCGCTTCTTCCGCACGCGCCTCAGCCTCAACGCGCGCCTGTTCTTCAAGCGCTTCCATCGCTTCTCGTATCTTTTTCAGGCGACTTTCCTTGTGCCTCAACTCGGCAGGCAACTCGTCGCCACGCACACCCTTGCCATACTTCGCGTCCTCCTCCGCGTCAACACGCTCCGCCAATTCCAGCATCTCGCGCACCTGCCGCTCAAGCTCGTCTTCCTTCTGTTTCATCCGACCGTAACTCATCGCCTTGTGCTTCGAGGCGTTCGCCCCTACCTTCGTCCCGTCGAGCGCAACATGACCCAGTTTCACCAGACCCGCCTTGCGGCAAAGCCTCAGCACCTGCACAAACAAACCCGCCAATGCCACGAGGTGGCGCTTCCTGAACTCGCAGATTGAATCATGGTCGGGACGCTGGTTGGCAGCAATGACCCGGAATGCCACATCCTCACAAGCGGCACGCTCGATCCGCCGGGAACTAGGCTTCCCCACGCAGTAGGCGTACAAAAGAAGCGCCGTCATCATCGAGGGATCGTAAGGCGGTTGCCCGCGGCCGTCGCCTCCGTATGAACCATAAATCCCGGATAGATCGAGACGCTCCACAACGTCAATGATGAAATACGCCAGATGTCCCTCTGGAAGCCACTCCTTTAGCGACGGCGGCATCAGGTACATCTGATCACGATTGCAATCTTTAAATACCTTGTCAATCATATTATTAGAGTAGCACAGGATTATAACTTGGTAAAGACTTTTTTCTCCGACAGGCTCCTAGCATTTTTAAATTACTTTATTATTATTTATGAATAGATAATTGCCTGCCAGTGTTTGTTTGCATATATCCATAACGTTTTTCAGAGCGTAATTATAACTTAGCAAAATATTTTCTTTTTTTTGCCTCTTTTTTTTGCCTACTATTGTATCAAATCTTATGAAAGGCGCAATTTTCTTATTTTCTTCCATTATTGCAATAATATATGGTTTAAATATATTATATCTAAGAATCAAAGGAAGTCTTGCCTGATAATCTTTAAACCCAGAATTAATTATCCATTTGTTGATCTGATATATTCCATGGAAGTGGAAAAATATTAGCGGCTGCTCATCAACCCAGATTTTTTCATCTTTTATGCAATAATTGTAATTCTCAATGTTCCATGGAGCAAGATTTGCTCCTTTATGTTGAAGAATAATAATTCCTTTAAAAAGATGAGGCCATTGATCAAGATATTTCTGATCAGCAAATAGGCCGTTTTCATAACGATCATAGCACCATTCAAGACACCTATCTCTCCACCAATGCAAACATGTAATGCTGTTACTGTCACTTTTGAAAGAAATCCATCCTACATTGAAATGTCCCCATTTCTCTTTTTCATAAAGCTTAGCTGGAAAACGATGAGGTATAATTGCTATTGAGTTCTCTGCGATTTCATCATAAATGGGCGTTGGATCTGAAAAAAAGAAAACATCAGCATCCAAATATGTAAGTAACTTAACATCTGGATTATGATTCATAATATACAATGGCAATGAGGGCGTACATGTAAAATAATATTCTATAATTGAACGATTATTTTTAGTTTTTTTAAGCTCCTCATCTTTGCTTTCAAAATCTTCTAATGAAATTGGACATACCTCATTTAAATGAATTTTTGATAATATATTATAGCTTATATTATCCATGCTTAAAACCCATATTTTAAAAGAAGCGCAATTATTTTTTATAGATCTGTATAGTGCAAGAAATCGGCTTAGATAATATATGTCGCTATATGTGCAGTAGTATCTCATTCAATAATATAGTTAGCAATTACATATATTGTTTATTAAATGATGTAATTATTTTTTATTTGGGTCGACCATCCTTCTGGAACAATTTCGAATTCAGGCATTACTTTTCTTTTTCCGATTCTATCCATATACCTCTTTATTATTGGTTGCATTAAATTGTTTTTAATTGCTTCTAAACTTATTGCCATAATTTTTTTTGGAAAATTTCTAAAACCTGTTTAAACTGTTAATTACAGCTTACTTCCAGTAACTTATAGAATTAGAACGAGGATATATACCTATACAATCGTGACACATTGTCTCAAAATAGCAATTTTTATCAATATTCCTCTTCTTAACTATTTCTCTGTAGTATCTATATCTTTCTCCATTCCATACCTTTCTCAATTTGTCGCTCGTTATATTGGCTATTTTAAAATGAATTTCTCCTGGTGGAAAGCAGCATGTATACCAATCACCATTCCAGTCAATTGTAACTTGATTATACATGTCTGGGCAGAATTTTATCTTGCCATACGGATGGTAAGGCGTAAATAATGGATTTTCAGGAATAATATCATTCTGTTTGGCGATTTTCATACCGATTTTAGACATAAATGACATACGAATAAATTTTACTGAATCAGTACCCTTTGACTTCCAGAATTCTTCAAATATTTTCATTTCTCCCTCATTATATTTAAAAACGATAAATTGCATTTCTATCAAAGGATACCTTACCATGCGATTTTCTTTTAATTTAACGAGATTTTCAACCCCTGATATAATCTTGCTTAAATCTCCTCCCTTCCTGTATTTTTCATAAGTTTCTTGAGTAAAGCCATCACAGGAAACGATTAATTTTGTAAGTCCAGATTCTATAAATTTTCTGCCAATATTCTCATTATAGAACATCATATTTGTACTAAGTTGTGTAATGACACTATTTTCATAAGCATATTTTATGCATTTAAAAAGATCTTTGTTAAGCAGAGGTTCTCCCCAAGTATAAAGAAGAATGTATTCCAACTCGGGTAAAAGCTTATCAATACCAATTCTAAATGTATTAAAATCCATCACTCCTTTCGGAACACCGGTAAAATGCGATTTAAGACCGCCTGTATTACACAAAATACAATTTAAATTGCAAAGATTTGAAGCTTCAAAAATAGCCTGGTTAGGCTTATTTATTGTTCTTTTTGTCTGAAAATGCATTGACAATTCAATAAGCGCATTGTTAATGATGCGTCTCAGATATGTAAATTTACAAAAATAATATAAAGGCTTCTTATAAACATTCTTAAATAATAAGGTATTTGAAAATAATTTGGAAAACAGCCATAAGAACGAAGCAGGAAATAGTTGCTGTAGAATTCTTACAAATATTTTCACAAGCTATTTGCCAAATTTCACGAATTACCAATTACAAAGGATTTTACAGCTTCCATATAAAGGGAATCAGGTTTAACCACAGTGCCATCAGCAAGAGTGTCAAGATTAAAGGCAGACCAATTGGGGACAAGGCTTTTTTCGGCTGATTGAAGAAAAGGATTATTAAAGCCGGAGGCCAGAATCAAATTGGCAAGTGAATAACGATCATACATCCAATGATGCACTTCCCCGCCGAGACGAAAACGACCAATATCCAAGGCCTTAAGGTCGTGCGAACCAAGAAACAAAAAAAGCGCAAAGTATCGAATTTTATTTAGCAAACGGCTACAATACATGGGCAAATATAGCATTATTTTAGACAAGGCGGGTTCATAATTGGTGCGCCCACCAGATTTATTTTGTTTTTCCCTGAAAGAACTAATTAACTTTCGCCCCTCCTCCCCTATTCTTTGAAGAACAAACGGCTCATTAGGTATTATACTTCGATTCAGGTACTCCTTCATTGCCCCACCAGTGTGTTCGCGCACAGTCTGATCATAGAATTCCAACATTAACCACTCGTAGTTATATGCGCCAATTTCATCGCCATTTAAAGCGGCATCAAGACTCTCCAGGTATAAGCGACATATTTTTTCTAAATCGGGAATGACAACCCTCAAAATGCCCCCAGGTTTTAGTACTCGTCTGCACTCTTTCATGAAAAACAAAGCTCTTTCGCGCCGAATATGTTCTAATAGATGAGAATGAAAAACCACATCATAACTGTTATCGGCAAGTGGAAGGCCTATTGTAATGTCATAGGCAGTGACATTTGTGCCACGCGGTGAAATATCAATGTTATCCCAATCGGGATGGTATCTGTCGCCACAACCAACGTTCAGATATTTCAATTCTTAGCTACCTCGCATAAAAATGTTTTAATCACCGTAGGTTCTCCAAGAACTCTTTGAAGGTTGTAAGGTATCGTGTCAACAAATTCACATCGGACAAACAACCCTTTTCTATTAAAAATGGAGATTAGTTCTCCTTCGTTAAAAATAATTTCGCTTGTAAATCCGCCATAAGCTTTCTTGCGAAGGATAGTAGTATTCCTATGTATAAGAAGTGGGACAGAATGGAAAATGCAGCCTCTGTTAGCCACGCGGTGACTTTCAGCAATTGCTTCTTCATACCTGATAATATGCATTAAAGAGACACCATTAAAGACAATATCGAATTCGTTTTTGCCGAACGGCAAAGAAGCGGCATCAGCTATCAAGAATAGCTTATCGGGGTAGCGTTTGCGGGCAAGATGTATCATTGATCTCGAATAATCAATACCGACATATCGTATCGGATGTTGTAAAAGATACATAAGAATTTCGCTATAGTAACCACTTCCGCAACCGACATCCAACACGGAAGGATTCATAGCGCCTAGAGCGCGAATAGCGTTGGCGGCAGCCACCAGATCATCACGAGGGTTCCCCTCGTACATTTGCTTAATCAGGATTGAATAAGCTGCGTCTTGGAGTTCGGATACGGTCACATCATTCCAGCCGTCGAGTTTTTCGCATGTTTCCTTTTGGCAATTTAAAATTTCATATTCCGTGGAAGAGCCAGAATATTTTTTGGCTGGCGCTTTTCTACGAACCAGTTGACCTAAATACCCCTTTACTTTACTTGAAAAATTTTCTATCATATTGGCAGTCAGGAAATTGTGAAAAGAATTTAAATAACAGGCTTCCTTGTCAGTGCAGATAATTTTTAACAATACTAGCTAACTGTTCTGTCCGCTTTAAAAAGGTATGATCCTTCAGTGTGCGATTTTGGCCTGCGCGCGCTATAACTGCGCGCTCGTCCTCATGTTGGAGGTAGTATAAGATCTTTTCCCTGCATTCTTCAGGGGTTCGATAGGTTACGACCTCCCCCCCAGGTTCAAATATTTCCCGAAGATTTTTCTTCCAATCGGTTATCAGCAAAGTACCGACCCCTGTCGCTTCAAACAGGCGCATGTTGTTTGCATAAGATTCAGCCATATCAATGTGATGATTCAGTGTCATTCGAGAACGAAGTAAAATATTATACATTTCTGATCCCCAGACAGTTCCCCTGTATCCCTTAAGGATGGGCGAGTCCTCTGGCAGATATTTAACACCGTTGCACCAAACATCCACATAGACACTTCCGCAAACATCCTCCAGCCATTTTGTTCTTGAGGAATGGGCTGATGAAATATTTCCCACGAAAGATACCGGGATGGTTTCTCCTGTTTTGGATAATTGTTCCAAAACGGTCGGCTCAAAGCACCATAATAAAAGCTCGCTGGGTATAGATGATTGTCTGAAAAATTCCACTAAATTGGGCAGTGAGGATATCATCAGATCGTAGACGCTTAAATCCTGGTCCTGCGGGAGCGGCGCCGCGTGTATTCCCACCAATAATTTGGAGTGATGCTTTACATCTCTTAAAAAACTTGCGCAGATATTTGTAATATCCATGTTCAGCATCACATCGGGTTTATAATGTTTTATCTGTTTTTCCAATATGGAATAATACCATTCCTCTCGTCGGCTATCCAACCAGTTCGCTAAAGGTTGAAACAAGCGCTTTATGCGGCGGAGGGGGGTTTTGCCTGCTATGCGACGCGCTGTTTTGATGAGTGGGATTGATTCATTATAAATTCGCGCTGGCGAATATTCATAATGCCCATGTTCCAACGCCCACTGTTTCTGTAAAAACTCGTTATTTGCGTGGATGTCCCATGCCTCATATCCAAGCCTTTGCAGATGGTTGGAGAAAAAATTGCCAACACTGAACAAGCTCTCATTTCTCGCCTTCATTTGCTCGTCATACGATCGCTTCTCCAAACCCGGATTGCGGGCATACAACTGGCGCAGAAAGTCTTTATAATCGTAATTTAATAACAAAAATTTCACCGCTCCGTCAACATCCTCCGGAAAATCTTTCTTACCTGTGATTGGTTTTTGGTGGAAAAATACCAGTCAATAGTGCGATGCAGGCCATCCATAAACTTCACTTTTGGAGTCCAGCCCAGGATCTTTTTTGCCCGGCTGTTATCCGCGACGCGATTTAAAGGCCCAGTGGGCATATCCGGTTTCGTGACGATTTTAGCTTTGTGCTTGGTGTATCTGAGTACCTCTTTTACCGCGTCCATGACCCTCACACGCTCCATCGTCCCTATATTTACTGGCGTGCCATCATTTATCTTTTCCGCGGCCAGGATTGTCCCCTCAACAATGTCATCAATGAAAGTCCAGTTGCGAATTTGTTCGCCGGTGCCCCAAACCTCGAAAGGGTCTTCCTTTAGGAAAGCGCGCGCGATCATTGCAATAACCGCATGGTTTTCCACTCCGCGGGGGCCATAGACTGTGAAATATCGGCAATTGGCCGACTTCATGCCGAACTGTTTGTAATAAGACTGAAGTGTGAGTTCCGCCATCAGTTTCGCCCAGCCGTACAGATTATCGGCGTCATAAGGCGGTTTAACTATATCCTCCGTGAGATAGATTTTTTCATCAGGATCGGTTTGTCTGAAGTTGGGATATACGCACCCGGAGGAGGCAAACACCACTTTTTCAACGCCGGCTTCGTAGCTGCTCTTAAACACCAACCCATCCAAAATAAAATTTGTGGAGCATTCCACTTGATGGAGGTCTACATATCCCCTGCCGCCGTGGTCTGCGGCAAGGTGGAACACAACCTGAATATCTTTAACGGCGCGGCGAGTAACCTTTGGGTCCAGCAGGTTCCCCTTTATAAACTCGATATTTCCGGCGTCAACAAGGGACTTTATATTTTCCAGCCTCCCGCTGCTCAGGTTATCCACCACTCGCACTTCGGCTCCGCGCGCCTGTAACGCTTCGGCCAAATGGGAACCAATAAATGATGCGCCCCCGGTAACCAGCGCCCTGCGCCCTTGCCAAGAAAATCTCATCTGCTTTTACCTCTCACTTTCACCTTATTTCCAGCGCCGTTTTTCCGCCTTACTTCCTTATCTCCAACTCCGAGTGCAACGTAATCGGCGATCTTGTTGAACTTCTTCATCTCAAGCAAGCGCCAGCAATCCACCAGAGTGCGCCGCCGACCCGAGCGCTTAAAAATATGTGGTGAAATCCGGCGGAATTCTTCCCATGGGGTAGTTATTACAATAACTGTTGAATCATTAACACAGTTTTTTGTGGATTCCGCATAGCCCACAGAATCTCCCAACGACCTTCTTGCGTTTTCCATTCCGGCGGGGTCGTAGACTATAACGGGAATGCCTTCCCCGGCCAAAGCGTGAGCCAGCAACAAGCCCTGAGACTCTTCAACAACGTCTGTATTTGGTTTGTATGTAAGTCCCAAAATGCCTACCTTATCGCCGCGGCGCAATTTTGACTTCAGCAGGTCCGCGAAATGAGAAACCTGCATGCGGTTCGATTTATCAGTGGTTTCCGCCAGTATCGCCGGCGCTCCCACCCGACGGGCCAGAGATGATAGCGCGAGGTTGTCGCGGGGAAAGCAAGGACCGCCATAGCCGGTGGCTCCCTTTAAATAACTGCGCCCGATGCGCTTGTCCAACCCAAGCGCCGAGGTGACGACATCCACGTCCGCACCGGGGATGCGCTCGCAAAGGCGCGCTATCATATTCGCAAAGGTAATTTTTGTCGTAACGTACGTGTTCACTGAAAGCTTGGTAATCTCAGCGTTGACAGGGGTCATCCGCGCAATAGGAGGATTATTATCACAGAATGTCTGATAGAAGGAAGCCAGCAACTCGCCCGATTTTTGGTCCGCCTGGCCGATGAGCACGAAATCGGGGTTCAAGACATCCCTTATGACGCTGCCCAGGGCGATAAATTCGGGGTTGTAGCAGAGGCCGAAATCCCTGCCGCACTTCTTGCCGGAATATTTTTCCAGTGTCGGCCTGATTTCCCCGTCAGTGGCGCCCGGCAACACAGTGCTTGATAACACCACCAGATGGTATGCTTTTTTAGTTCGCAGGGCATGGCCGATTTTCTTGCACGACTCAAGCACATAATCAAGCGAAAAACCCCCGCTTTTATCCGTGGGAGTTGGCACGAAGATGAAAGTGATCTTCGAGTTAATAACGGCATCTTCGCAGTCAATAGTCGCGGAAATCCTTTCCCTGTTGGCCCTGAGCATTTCTTCAAGCCCAGGCTCGAAGACCGGCGCGCGAGCTTCGTTAATCTGGCGCACCGTTGAGGGGTTCACGTCCACTCCTATGACTTTGTGGCCCTTATGGGCAAAGCAGGCGGAAATCGGCGCCCCCAGCTTTCCAATTCCCACGACAGAGACAGCTTCAGGTGATTCTGAAAGATTTCTGCCTGACATTCAGGTTGTCCTCCTTGAGACAAGGTATCTTCTAACACCAGACCTGACACGTTGAGAAAATCCCATAAGACGTTGCGCCAACTTAGCAGCCGGAGTGAAACGGGGGTAGAGTATTGGGATCGTTTCCAGGTGACGGGCTATTCTATCCCTCTCCAATGCGAGTTTGGGTGGGCCATTTTTAGGCAGCTTATGAGAAGCATCCCGCAATGTAAAGACATGATTCCTCCCGCCCCCTAACTTCTCGTTGCGCTGCGCTTCCAATCCTTTCCATGCGTCGCCCGATTTTTTTGGAATGTGCGCATAGTCGTGGTCCTGGTGAACTATCATCACGGCTTCTGTGGCGTCAATAACCGGCGCCAACAAGGCTCGCGCGCGATAACAGAGCCAGTTGTCCCACACGGTTCGCCCAATGGCAAACGGCGGCATCTCGCCCCACATTCCACGCCGGAAAACGAAATAATCAATGCCGGTCGCAGGATGCAACACTCCTTCGCTGCGAACGAGAGAAACCAGCCGCGCTTCCCAATTTCCGCTGAAATCCAATTTTTGCCCGATTTCCATATCCCAGCGCTGGCCCACCATAAGAAAACGCCGTTTTGACCGGACAACCCGCCGGACCGCCTCAATAAAATCGCTCATAAGTATAATATCCGCATTTATGTAAGAAAGTACATCATATTCCGCCGATCGCTGCGCCTTGTCAAAAATATCGTTCAGAAGCGGCGTGTTGTATTCGTTGCGGGCCACGTCGGGGAAATGGCGAACACCGAACTCCGCGGCCACATCCGCGGTTCCTTCGTCGTCGCCAAAAAGGATGATCTCAGGGCGAGGCTTGAGCAGTGTCCAGCTCATGATCGCATTACGCTGGATGATGCCGGCGTGGCCATGAAACGGTTTCGGAGTGGTAAAGATGGTCATCATGCGACGATCATGCTCCGGCGGTTACGCATAAGTGCCAACCCCCGATTTTTTCAAGACGACGGAGAATTCCCCCCGGCATCCAGCGAAAGTACCATGTCTTGACGTAACGGTATTTAATGTAATCGGAAATACGATATTGGAAAATATGGTCCACATCTATTTTCGATGCGGTGAATCCGCCCCTTGCAAGCAATCTCTTTGCGTCGCGACGGGTATATGTGTACGTAACAGGGCACCCCGTCTGGGCTTCCGAATTTTTAGCGATCAATTCATTTGCGCGCCAGAAACGGCCCTTGCCGTATGTAATCAATATCCAGAAAACCTTCCACGAATTCCGGTGATAAACCATGATTTTTACAGTTCCGCCCGGTTTAATAAAATGATGCAATTGTTCGATAATTTTTTCCGGACTTGGCGAATGGTGAATTACCCCGAAAGAATAAATAAGATCGTACCGCTTCGGGGGCAGGAAACTTGTCATTTCCTCCGCGTTTCCGTTATAGAAAACTATTTTATCAGCCAGCCCGAAAACCTCCGCCCTGCGCCGGGCCAATTCGAGAGACTTGGGGGAGAGTTCCAGAACCGTCACGTTCGCGCCGTGCCGGGCAAAGTTAATGGTATCGGTGCCGATTCCGCATCCTATCTCGAGAACTTCCTTGCCCCGCCATCGCGCGAATTCCGCGAAAGGCGGGATATGGCGCTCCACGAAGTACTTCCGCGCTTCAACTTCATCGAAATATTCCCGGGTGCCGACAGCTCTGGTGGAATGCCGGATATTGCATGGTCTACTGTCCCAGAATTGCCTGACCTCATTAATCGAAATTTGTTGAAAATCTACCATAACCGGGTTGCTAATTCTCAATCAAGGACGTCTTAGCGCGAAGCACCCCAATGCAGACACATTTTCCAATGGATTAAAAGAATGAAAGGAAGCGATGGAATTCAGAGCTGCTTCCCTGCGAGACTGAACCCAGCGATTTTCTTCGTCTTTTACCCAAAACACTTCCTTCTCGACTTTATAGCCGGCAAGCAAGCGGGGCAATCTCTCAACGCCATAGACTCTGCAAAGGGGCGCGAATAACGCGTCCTGCCCGACCGGGATAGTAAGCAACATCGTTCCTCGCGGTTTCATAAGGCTTTTCAACCGCGCCATGGCCTCCAAATCGCCATCCGGGCGATTCTCCGTTACGTCGTAACGCCCTGCTACCCCGACATGTTCAACAGTTGAACAGTTTATAACCAGATCGAAATGCTTCTTTGGCAACCTCAATTCCAGAATATCTCCCTGGATAAATTGAACCTTAGGATGAACATGGGGCCAATTGACTGATCCCATATCAACGGCTGTCACATCAAAGCCTTTCATGGCGGCAAGAAGGGCCAGAGGGCTTCCACCATTACCAAAATCGAGGGCATACTGCCCGCGCTGCGGCATCTGTGAACCGATCCAAGACCATTCGACATCCCTGTCCCCGAGAAGGTTGATGTCACTGCCTTTTTCCCTCGAAGTGGAATCCGATCGCCTCAATGCTTTCAACACAAGATAAACACTATCGGGCAGGTACAGTGGAACTTTTATTTGAATTTTGCGCATTCTTATTTACATTATTGTTATTGGATTAACAAGTGAGATAACAAAGCCAGTTTCTCTTCCGGGACGGCGACCAGGTTTTCGTGGAACTTGTCTTTTCTGGGAGAAGGTTTCAGGCCGCCTTCGTGAGTGCATTCAAACCACTTGTAGTCCTTTGCCGCAAGGAAGTCATATATCTCCCTGCTCTGATAGCCCCATGGCTGGGTGCGGACATCCGCAAGCTCGCAGATGATTACGGGTCTGGGATTTCGACTCAACAACGCCGTTGCCCCTTTTAGAACTTCAATCTCCGCCCCTTCTACGTCAAGTTTGATAAAGTCAACCGAATTGACGCGATTTTGTTTAAGTGCGTCATCAACAGTAGTGACAGAAACCTCGACGGGCATTGTCGGTTCCGGGACATCGGGCGGGCGCAGGCTGTTGCATCCGGTTTCCTTGCCGAGGCAGAGGAACAAATTCGCCGTGCCTTCCCCGCCGCCGAGGGCAAAAGGCTCAACCCTGACATTGCGGCTTCTATTGATTTTCAAATGCAATTTGAGCCTCTTCCTCTCCCGGGGAGACGGTTCGAAGGCAAGCACCAGGCCAGAGGGGCCGACCATTGCGGAGGCCAGGAGGGTGTAATAGCCATGATGCGCGCCAAGATCGAGGACTGTCATCCCGGCGCCTAAAAATCGCATCATGAATTTCTTTTCATCCTCTTCAAAATCTTCGTGAAGACGCACGTGGCGACTCATAACATCATTCGATGTCAACCATAAGCCGCCCCACGGAAGCTTGCATAAAACAGGTATTTTCTGAAAATAGCTCCGGGATACCGATCGTAATTTATTAGATACCCTGCGAATCAACCCATTCACAGCAAAAAATTCCGTCCCCGCTTCTCTCAAGAACTGCACTCCCCTGTCCGCCTGCGAAGAGCATCCCCAGCTTTGCCAGGCACATGTTTGATGTATCTTAACAACGAATATAAATTGGGGTAATTTGATCTGAGCGCTCCGAGAATGTCCCCATGGATCATCGAAAATCTTCTCATTAAAGGGGAGCAACTGAAGCATAGTTTTGCCAGGGGGCTTTTCGACTCAATAATTACCAATCCGTCTTTTTCGAGGTAAGCTTCGTTATAAAGAATGATGCGCTCCTTTAATGACAAGCCGCGATCAATGACCAATATCTTATTGCGACGCGCAACATCCCTGTTAAGCGCCGTGAGATTCATCTCGATCTCGCCCGGCGCAAAAATGGTGTTCACAACAAGGTTATGTTTTCCCGCCCCCGTCTGAAATAATTCCCCGTCCATTTCGTCCGGCTTGATAAGGCCAAGCGCGGTCGCCTTTTCCCATCCGGGAGTCCCCGGATAGGGCGTATACAAATGCGGCGCTATATAATCTATCGGCTGACCGAAGAACCAATCCTGCGATTCCTTGAACTCGGCGGGCGTTTCATCAATATATCCAAGTATAACATTGCCCAGGCTCAGTATCCCGTGACGATTGCATATAGCGATTGCCTTTTCGTTATGTTCGATTCGGGCCTTGCCCGCCTTTAGGATTTTCAGAATGCGGGGAGACCCCGACTCGAAACCGAACTCTATGCGGACACATCCCATTTTCTTCAGCAGCTCGGCCCTTGAGTCGCTCATGAAAGCGGCGATGGACTCGCAATCGAAGCGAATCCGCTCGGTTAGACCCTTTTCCTTCAATAAGACGGCAAGCTCCTCCAGCCATTTCAATCTGGTGGTGAAGTTATCATCGAGGAAAATAATAAAGTTCAGTCCATACTCATCAACAATGGATTCAAGCTCATTCGCCACATACCTGGGAGTGAAAAACCGCACTTTATCTCCCCAAATAAGGGAGGAGCTGCAGAAGTCGCACTTTCTATAAGGACACCCTCTGGACGGCATCATGGACGTGCCCTTGGCGTACATGCCATGGGCCATGCGTCCCGGACGGGTGTAATGTTTCATGTCGAAAAGGCGTCTGTCGGGAGGGGGGATTGAATCCATATCGGATATTAGAGGTCTAGGTGGCGCGCGAACAATGTGGCCGTTTTCCTTGAATACGATCCCGCGAATGTTCTCATTTTTGATATTGCCTGTTTCAAGGTAATGCTGGACAAGTTCCAGAAATGTCGCTTCACCTTCTCCAGCCACGCCCACTTCAAACGGAGAACCTTGGAGACATTCCGGAAAAGCCGTTACATGCACTCCCCCGGCAATAATCGGAACCGCGGTTATAGTCCGGATTTGCTCGCATAATGAGACGGCCCTCTTGAAAGTCGGCGTAACGACTGAAATCCCGATCAAATCCGGCTTGAATTCACGAACCAGAGACAGGACATCTCCGCCAATTGTCTCATCAAACAACCTCACTTCAACCGGCGCGCCAATATATTTTTTAAGATAGGAAGAGAGGTATCCCAGCCCCAGAGGCGGATGTTGCATGGGGAATTTTGGATTAACCAGTAGAATTCTCGGCGCCATAATGACTTAAAAAGGGATTAGCAGGCTGTTTCAGCGACTATTGTATCAGCGCCCTGAAATATTTCCTCGATTTTCAGGGGCTTGTGCTCCATGGTCCACTTCAAAAGGGGGCGTATCATTCCGGGGAAATCCTTGACAAACAAACCTCTTGACCCGTCTCCTTCAGAGTAATCCACCACTTGAAACGTAACCGCATCCGGCTCACATGCGCAGGCAACGGCGGGATTAACTGTGCTGACGGCCGCCTGGGCCGTGATACAGCCTTCCGAAAGAAAATTCCCGGGTATCCAGCACGTGCTCTTAAACAGGCCCACCGGATGGGGTTTATTATGCCACGTCTCATCGCTGCTGTTGACGGATATGAAGATGCAGGCGCCTTCTTCGTTGAAAAAGTGCAGATTCGGAACCAGGCGCTTGCCCGGCCGCAGGTTCCAGTACTCGATATCAACCCTGACGGTCCGTCTAATATCAATGTTCTCGCAAACGTTTCCGTCCTCGTCGCACACCCGAACAGACCTTAATCGCACCTCATCGTTACCGGGGGCCTTATTTATATCCTCCCAGACCCTTTCAGCGGGCGTTTTTCGACCCCAATGCAGATAATCATGCACAACCGAAGGCGCGGCGCCGTCTTTTAGCAACCTGCCTTCATCCAGAAAAATGGCGCGCCGACATAGTCTGTTTATAGCCGCCATATTATGGGAAACGAACAATATCGTCCGGCCCTCTTTTGACACATCGTTCATTTTTCCCAGACATTTCTTCTGGAAAGCCACATCTCCCACGGCAAGCACTTCATCCACCAGAAGTATCTCCGGGTCCAGGTGGGCAGCAACCGCAAAAGCGAGACGAACATACATCCCGGAGGAATAGCGCTTTACCGGAGTGTCTATGAACTTTTCCACCTCGGCAAAGGCCATAATTTCATCGAATTTACCCTTTATCTCGGCGCGGGTCATCCCCAGAATCCCGCCGTTCATGAAAATATTTTCCCTGCCGGTAAGCTCGGGATGAAATCCCGTGCCCACCTCGAGCATGCTGGCGACGCGGCCGCTAATTCGAATATTGCCCTCGGTCGGCTCAGTAATCTGACACAGAATCTTGAGAAGCGTGCTTTTACCGGCGCCGTTTCTGCCGATAACCCCCACAACATCCCCTTGCGCCACATCAAAAGAAACGTCTTTGAGCGCCCAGATATGCTCCGAATCCTCCGCATACGCTTTTTCCGGGCGCTTCTCGGAAAAAAGGCGGATCGGGGTATTGAAAACTCCGGTTAACGAGTCGCGCAACGCCTTGTACTTTGGTCCTCCATGTGTGACGCCCAGCTTATAGAGTTTTCCAATCCCTCGCACTGAGATAACCGGTTTGCTTAGGCCATTCATAGTTCCAGACAAATTACAGGTATTCGCGCAGATGCTGCCGGTAAAAAGCGATGGTGCGGTCAAGTCCTTCGCGTAGCGGGATTTTGGGCGCCCATCCAAGCGCCTTCTGAATCAGGTTGTAATCCGAGTAATAGTCGCCTATATCTATTTTCTTGCGCTCCGCCGGGAAGGAATGAACGGAAAATTTCCCCCCGCCGTTGACCTCCACAAGCAGGTCCGCCAAGTCCTTCAAACTGATAGCGCATTCTCCGCCCAAATTGAAAATCTTTCCTTTCGCCTGTTCGTCCGCCGCCGCCAGGAGCATCGCTTCTACGGCATCGTCCACGTAAGTAAAATCCCTTAATTGGTGTCCTTCCCAGACCTCGAACGGCGCCCCTTCCACCAGCAATCTGACCCAGATTCCCAGAAAGGTCTGGCGGCCGTCCTTCACCCTCATGTGGGGGCCGTAAGTATTGGTGAGCCTGAGCGAGCAGGCCCGGACGCCATAGACATTGTTGTAAAGAATGTGATACCACTCACCGGCCATTTTATTGATGCCGTTGACGTCAACGGGGCGAAGGAGGTGATTTTCGTTCACGGGGAGAATATCCGGTCTGCCGTATATCTGGCGCGTGCTTGCGAAAACGATCTTAATGGATGGATTGTATTTGCGGCAGGCCTCGAGAATGGAAAGCTGCGCGCGGCAGTTTACCTCCAGATCGGTATATGGGTCCTGCATCGAGTCCAGGTGGCTTGTCTGACCGGCCAGGTTGAAGAGGTAATCCTGCCCCTGGATGAGATAATGCATACTATGCTCATCTCTCACGTCGGAGATGTTTACTCTTACAAGATTCTCGATGCCTGCGATATTGTACAGGTTGCCGCCGTACTCGGGCTTCAGACTGTCCAGAAGAAGCACACTGGCGCCAAGCTCCACAAGTCGGTGAGCGATGTTGGATCCTATGAACCCCAATCCTCCCGTGATGAGTATCCGCTTGCCCCTGAAATCGCTATCTTTATAGGCCATATAACGCAGGTCGGTCTATATCACGTCCGCGAAAGTTCTTTCCATTCTCTTGAAGTAGAAGGCGCCCGTTACTAGAAATAATATTGCCACCCCTATAGAAAGCAACAGGCCATTATAATATAGTGGGACTTTTTGTCCCAGAAGAGACCATCGGAATCCGTCAATTACACCCGCTATTGGGTTTAATGAATATAGAAGGCGCCATTTTTGGGGGACTACGCTGCTGCTGAAACCCACGGGCGAAACATAAAGACCCAATTGGACCATAAATGGAACCGCATGTTGCACATCCCTGTACTCGACGTTCAGTGCCGAGAACCACATGCCTATCCCAAGCGAACTTACCATGGCGAGTATAAAGAACGCGGGCAGCCAGAACACCGCCAAGGTAGGTATATAGCGATACCAGGCCATGAGGCCGATGAAAATGACAAACGAAATCAGAAAGTCAATCACGCTCGACAGCACAGCGGACGTAGGGATGATAAGTCTTGGAAAGTATATTTTCGATATGAGGCTCGGGTTCGCTACCAGTGAATTACTGCTTTGCGACAGTGAATTGGCGAAAAATTGCCATGGGAGCAGGGCGGCAAGGGTGAGAAGCGGGTAGGGTATTCCATCTGAGGGCAACTTGGCCACTCTCCCAAATATCACCGTGAACACCACCATCGTGGCCAGGGGCCGGATAAATGCCCATACAATGCCCACCGAGGTCTGCTTGTAATGTATTAGAATGTTTCTCCATGCCAGAAATCCGAACAGCTCGCGGTACCTCCACAGCTCGGCGAAATTAATCCCCACTAGCCCGCTATGCGGCTTTATAACCCGCTCCTTCACCATTATCTCGGATATTCCCCCGCTCATTTATACCCCTTCCTCATAGTTGATAAAAGAATCAGGCCATGATAATCCGATCGCGATGCTTAATCACTTTCCTGGTCGCGTTGCGCGTATCCACCACCAGCTTAGAATGCGCCACCACAAATTCGTAATCCACCCCCGTGTGATCCGTAAGAATTATCGAGGCGGTAAATTTCGCCAGATTGCCCGCGTCCAGCTTGACGCTCTTCATCCCGCGCATCTCGGGGTAATGGCGCATGTGGGGGATGGCCGGGACGAACGGATCGGAATATTCAACTCGCGCTCCAAGCGACTTGAGCTTCCTGATTACGGAAAAAGACGGGCTTTCCCGCACGTCGGCGACATCCTTTTTATACGCCAGTCCCAACACAAGCACTCGGCTCCCCTTCGCAGCCATGTTGCGCTCGTTCAGCGCGTTCACGAGAACATTCACCACGTAATTCGGCATATCGGTGTTTATTTCGCCCGCCAACTCGATGAACCGCGTCGGGCAATCCAATTCCCGCGCCTTCCATGTCAGATAAAAAGGATCAATGGGGATGCAATGGCCTCCGAGGCCGGGGCCGGGATAAAAAGGCATGAATCCAAAAGGCTTTGTCTTGGCGGCCTCGATCACCTCCCAGATGTCTATCCCGAATCGCGCGTAAATCATCTTCATCTCGTTGACAAGCGCTATGTTGACCGCGCGGAATATGTTCTCCGTGAGCTTGACCGCCTCGGCGGCGCGCGCCGACGACACCGGAACAATGCTCCCGAAAACATTGCCATAGAGAAGAGATGCCAGCTCGCCACTCTTCTTATCAACCCCCGCCACCACCTTGGGAATCTGCGACGTCGAATACTTGGGATTCCCGGGATCCTCTCTCTCGGGTGAATAAGCAAGGAAGAAATCCCTCCCTAATTTCAGCCCTGTGGCTTCCAAGAGGGGAAGCATGACCTCGTCTGTAGTGCCGGGATAGGTGGTGGATTCCAGGACCACAAGCTGCCCTTTTCGCAGGCGCGCCGCCACGGCCTTCGTGGTGTCAACAACATAGCTCAGGTCCGGCTCCCTGTGCTCGCCAAGCGGCGTGGGAACGCAGATTATCACGGCGTCCGGCTCTTTCAGTTGGCTGAAGTCCGAGGTTGCCGAGAAGCGTTTCCGCTTCACCGCATCCCTGATAATGCCGGATGGTATGTAATGTATGTAGCTCTTTCCCGCCCCGAGGCTCGACACCTTGTCCTCATCAACGTCGAACCCCAGAACCTCGTAACCACCCCCGCTAAACACCATCGCAAGCGGCAACCCGACGTAGCCAAGCCCTATTATCCCGACTACGGCCTTTTTGTTCTCGATTTTCTCCTTAAGACCCATTATTTTAGACATGCTTCGCCTCTGTTGGCGGTACCATATGGGATGCCAAATCCATTTTCATGAAAATTTTTCGACCGTCCGCGTACAACTTTGCTATTATGAACTCGCGCGTTGCTCTTACCAAGCGGCAAAAATATGATAGCAGTAACCTAAATAAAGTCAATTTAAGCGGGGTCTACGACATAATTTGGGGGATGCGTTACATAGGCAAAACCCCGTTTTAAGAGGGATAATCGTTAGACCAGGCCTTCGCTTTGGCGGTCTTCTTTGCGGGCGGTGAGGCTTTTGGTGGTGCTTTTGAGGCGTTCGTCAACGGTGGTGGACATTGTTTCGAGCATTTGGGGGTGGATCATAATTAGCTCGTTGAAGGCGGCTTTGGGGAGCCTGAACATGCTGGTGGGGACCTGGGCGGTGCAGGTGGCGGTGGTCGGTTTGTGCTGGAGCAGGCTTATTTCGCCGAAGAAATCGCCTTCCCTGAGCGTGGCGACAACCAGTTTTTCAGCCGTTCCCGGCCTTTTGACGGAGACTTCGATCGAGCCGTGCTTGATCACGTAAAGCGCCTTACCCTCCTCGCCCTCGCGGATGATAACGTCGCCGGTGTCCAGTTCAACGTTTTCGAAGCGCGAGATCACGTCGCTTCGCTCGTCGTCCGCAAGGGACTGGAATAGAGGGCTGATGGTGAGGAGGGTGTCGAGAACGCGTTTTTTATAAAAATCGTTGATAACCTTTTGGACGTGGGGGAATGCCTTGATGATCTCTTCGAGGTCTTTGCGGTTGATGCGCAGGAGCACGCATTCTTCCAGCGTTTCAATGCTTGCGGAGCGGGTCGAGTTTGTCAGGAATGCGAATTCGCCGAAGAAGGAGCCTTCTTCGAGAACGGCAAGCGTCATTTTACGCTTCTGGTTTGCGCTCCATTTATAGACTCGAACCTTGCCGCCCGCGATGATGAAGAACGAATCACCGCGCGACCCCTCCTTGATGACGGTGATGCTTTTCGGAAGGGTGCCGATCTGGAATTTCGCCACCACCCGCTTGAACTCCTCGACGTTGAGGTCGGAGAAAAGCGGTATTTCGGGAAACGGCGGATATTCCGAGGGGCCGGGCGCCTCTTCGGCAGGCTCCTCCTCCATATTCTCCGGCGCCTCTTCCAAGGGGATAGGCTCGGCCTCGGTGCCCGCGGGCAATTTTTCTTCCGGCGCCGCGGGGGCCGCGATCTCCGGCGCAGCCTCTTCATCCTCGACGAGCGCGGGCGCGGCTTCTTCATCCGCAGGGGGCGCAGTTTCCTCCGCCGGAGAGGCTTCTTCTTCGACCGGAGGAGCTTCTTCCTCGGGAGCGGGCCACTCGGCGGGAGGCGCCGCGACTTCTTCCTCGGCCGGCGCTGCGGCTTCTTCTTCAGGCTCAGGCGGCGGCGCGGGTTCCTCTTCCGGAGCGGGCGCAGCCTCCGGCTCAGACGCCTCTTCAGTGGGTTTGACAGCGGAAGGTATCGGCCCTGAAATCCCTTTCAGGCTGAGCGCAGGCCGCGCCTGAGGCTTCTTGCCTACCACAATGCCCCGGCGGGAATTCAATTCGGCGAGGATGTTTTGCGCTTCGGTTTCGGCGGGGTCGAGCTGGATAATCAGTTTGCATATTGCGATGGCCTGAATTAAAAAGCCGTCTTTCATGTATTGTTTTGCAATTTCGTTGTATTCCAGAACGGCTTCTTTTTTCTTGTTGAGCTTGGAGAGGCATTCGCCGACTTTCATCCTGAATCTCAAGTCGGTCGGCTCAAGTTTCGCAAGCGCGCGATACTGCTCGAGGGCCTTTGCGTAATCGCCTTTCTGTATGAATTTTGTCGCGTTTTCCTTACACTTGCGAGTAACGTCGGTTTTTTTGGCCATAGGAACCCCTATCCTCTTAGAATCAATAGAATAGCCGCTTGTGTGAGTTTGTCAATTGAAGAATACGAGAAGAGGAGCAGACAGTGGACAGTAGACAGTAAGAAATTGCTTAATGAGGCATTGTTATAACTGTCTACTGTCTACTTTCTTAATCTTCGACGTTGACACTCTGTCCTTGAGGTTGGCGGGCCGGTTCCCGCATGGGGCATGTGACGCAACACACCCCTTCGCAATGTTCCCGCTCGAGTTGTATGGTGGTGTGCGATATGTTGAATTTTTCCTCAAGGGTCTGTCCCAGGTCGGCGAGGATGCAGTCGGAATCGTCTGCGTCGTCTGAAAGCACCACGTGGGCGGCAAGCGATTCAAAGCCGGAGGTTATTGTCCACACGTGGAGGTCGTGAACGTCCTTGACCTTCGGGTGTTCCAGCATGGCGGACTCGACGGCGACGAGGTCTATTGACTTCGGGGTGCCTTCGAGTATGACGTGGGTTGAATCTCCCATGAGCTTAACGGCGCCAATGACTATAACGCCGGAGATCAGAAAGCTCACGATGGGGTCTGCCGCCAGCCATCCCGTGAACCATATAACCAGGGCGGCGGCAATGGCGCCGAGCGAGCCTAAAGCATCCCCCACCACGTGAAACATGGCCGCGCGCATGTTCAGGTTTTCCTTTTCCCCCTTGCTCAGGATATAGGCGCCAAGCAGGTTGACCACAAGCCCGATGACCGAGATAATCAGCATGCCCTTGAAATGTATCTTGGGGGGGTGCGCCATGCGATGCCACGCCTCCATGAAGATCAGGGCGCTGATGATTATCAGCGCCATGCCATTGAGAAATGCCGCAAGTATCTCGGCCCGGTAAAGCCCGAAATTGTGGCGTGGGGACACGGGACGCGCGGCAAGCCAGAACGCAAACAGGGCCAGCCCCAGCGCCGCGGCGTCGGTCAGCATGTGGCCCGCATCGCTGAGCAGGGCAAGGCTGTTGGTCATCCAACCCCCCACCGCCTCCACTACCATGAAACCTATCGTGATGAAAAATACGGCGGCGACCCGCTTCCTGTTGGCCGCCCTCAGGTTATGGGCATGTTCGTGGTGACCTTCATAGCTCTCCTCGTGATCGTGCCCATCCCCATGGTTATGTTGATCTTTTGCCACAGTTATTATGCCTTTTTAAACTTATAACTTTGAATATAGTCACCCTCACACTCATTGTCAAAACTTATCCTGGCCAAACATGCCCCCGGACTGAAGTCCGGGGCTTGAGGCCAGATTGTGAAACTCCCCGGCTTAAAAGCCGGGGTTTCTTAGAAAACGCGGGAAACCCCGCACCTTACCCGGAAACCCCGCACTTTAGTGCGGGGAGTTTCACAAACTTCTTTAAGCCCCGGACTTTAGTCCGGGGAAACAAGTTATATAACAGACACCGCCCATGACGGCATATAGCTTTTATCAGCGATCAAAAGTTTGCGATGTCGAGGCTAATGTAAAGGAATAAAATAGGCATTATAATAGTTGACCTTATTATTGGGAGGCGATTGAGAAATGCGTTTCAGGTTCTATGCGGGCTTATTTTTTGTGACTGCCGCCACGCTGATGTTGCAGACGATCGAGACGCGCATTTTATCGGTTATCACGTGGTATTTTCTCGCCTTTTTCATTATAAGCGTTGCCATGTTCGGGTTAACTGCGGGGGCGGTTTGGGTGTATTTGAAGGGGGCGCGTTTTTCCGAAAAGACCCTATCGCATGACCTTTCCTATTTTTCCGCTGCATTTGCTGTGACCACAATGCTTTCTGTTGCGGTTCAGATGACCCTGTCGCCGGGCGGCGGCTTCTCGGTTACATGGGCGTTTGTCTGGATGGAGCTATGTCTTTGCCTGTCAATCCCCTTTTTCTTTTCGGGTGTGGTTATCAGTCTTGCGCTGACGAGAAGTCCATATCCGGTGGGGCGGGTGTATGGAGTGGACCTCGTCGGGGCGGCGGCCGGTTGTTTTGGCGCGCTCCTGTTGTTGAATTGCGCCGACGGCCCTTCCGCGGTCATATGGGTCAGTTCCCTTGTCGCCGTGGGAGCGGCCCTGTTCTCCGGCTCCGGCGTCGGAGGCGCTCCGGATGGGAAAACGCCCTTTGCGTGGCTGTTGAGGCGGCCCGGAACGATATGCGCCGTTTTAACGCTTTGCGCGCTTGCAAACGGCGCAACGAGGTATGGGATTCAGCCGAGAATGGTCAAAGGGGAACCGGAAAAGCGATTCGATTACCTGTTATACGAAAAATGGAATTCGTTTTCCCGCGTTACGGCCTATGCCGCCGACCCGAATGGCCCGCCATTGCTATGGGCGCCCTCGCCTAAATTGCCGCAAGGGTTGAAGATGGAGGGCAGGTTTTTTCGTATTGACGGACTGGCCGGAACCACAATGTTCCGATTTACCGGAAATACCCGAGAGGTCAGCGCCCTTTCCTACGATTTGACGAATCTGGCGTATTCTTTGCCCGGGCTGAAGCGAGGCGCGGTTATCGGCGTGGGGGGCGGAAGGGACGTGTTGTCCGCCCTCATTTTCGGGCTGAAGGACGTCACCGGGGTCGAAATAAATCCTATTTTCATCAGGCTCCTCACGACCAATCCCGATTTTGCGGATTACGCCAACCTGAACAAGGTTCAGGGGGCGCATTTCGTGGTTGACGAGGCGAGGAGCTGGTTCGCGAGATCGAACGATAAGTTTGATATCATACAAATGAGCATGGCCGACACGTGGGCCGCAACCGGCGCGGGCGCGTTCACCCTCGCGGAAAACGGCCTCTACACGGTCGAGGCGTGGAAAATCCTGATGAGCCGCCTGAATCCGCGCGGCTTCCTCACCGTAAGTCGCTGGTACGGGAAGGGGGATATCAACGAAACAGGCAGGATGATCAGCCTTGCGGCGGCGACCCTCATGGAAATGGGCGTATCGGCGCCTGAAAAGCACATCTTCCTCGCCTCGGACGGGAGTGCGCTGGCCACACTTGTCTTGGCGCGCTCCGCGTTCTCCCAGGATGATATCAATGTTTTGGAAAAAACGAACGAGGCTTATGGCTTCGTAGTTCTCGCAAGCCCGAAAAAAGAACCCGACTCGATAATTCTGCAAGGCATATTGAACGCTAAAGATAGAACGACCCTCGATAAGTTCACATCGAGTCTTCCATTGGACCTTACCCCTCCGACGGACGAAAGGCCATTTTTTTTCAACCAGTTGCCTTTCAACAGGCCGTTTCAGATGCTCAAAATGCTGCTGACTGAGGGATGGGGAGTGTCCCCGATAGGCGTGGTGAGTGGAAATATTGTCGCGAGTCTGAATCTTGTCGCCATATTTATCCTGTCTATGATATTGGCGCTGGCTACGATAATCGCGCCACTCCGCACCGCTGTCAGGAACACCGATCGCGCCCTGGTGGCCGGCGGGACAGCGTATTTCTTTTTAATTGGCGCGGGTTTTATGGCCATCGAGATCGGATTATTGCAACGCATGAGCGTGTTTCTCGGCCATCCCGTTTATTCCATTGGCGCGGTGCTCTTCACCCTCATCCTGACAACCGGCATCGGGAGTTTTGTTCAGGAGCGGCTGAAATTAGACCGGCGGGCCAAGTTCGTAATCTGGGCGATCCTCCTTGCCGGGTACATACTTATCATGGCCTTCCGATTGCCGGGAATATTAGCGGCTTTCGATAGCTCGAGTTTACCGGCGCGCATTGTTATCTGTGTCCTCGCGATTTCTCCCGCGGGCCTTATGATGGGATTCGGATTCCCAACCGGAATGAGGCTTATCTCAGAGGTTGACGCCGGGCCGACGCCCTGGTTCTGGGGCATAAACGGCGCTGCGGGGGTATTTTCATCGGTTATTTCAATTATTTTGAGCATCGCCTTCGGGATCGGCGCAACACTGATAGCCGGCGCAATTTGCTACATCCTCCTCATCCCCGCCGCATTCTCCATAGGCTTCAAGTCAAAAGTCTTCACCAGACAAGGGGTTTAAACCCCTTGTCTGGTTATCTACATTTAACTTCCGCGATTCGTCACAATGGCTCTGGAGTGCGGCGGCTCGACGCCGCGATGGGGTGTGGCGCGACAAATAGGTAAGCGTCCCTTTTTATTTATCTACAATCTCCCGTTCACATAATCTTCGGCAAAAGCGCTGACCGCATCTTCACGGACATAAGCATCGTTTATGATGTAGGACCTTGATAGCATAGATTGTAAATTATCATGCGGTTTTTCAATATTCACCCAATAAAACTGAACTTCGCCGGATGGATTGTTTGTTAAAGTGAAAAACTGAACCATTATGTCCGTTTTCGGGAAAGAGTATCCAAGACAAAACACCCGCTTCGATCCCTGTAACGCTTTTCCCGCCGTTCGCCATATTGCCCGAATTGTTTCGTTCTTGAAGAAGACTGATTTATCAAGCGTTGGCGGAATTACCAATGGCACCTTGTCTTTTACTGCCGTTTTGATTTCTTCTTGATCCACATAGTTCCAGATATAATAAATTGGCTCACCGTAGAACTCTTTTGTCCCTGAATAATACCAATTAATGGAACCATGCATTTTGCAAAGTTTCAATGTTCTGTGGCCACCACCCGAATATGTTCCAGAACTCCGTAACAAAGCGGACGTAATCGGTACCGGATATAGATCATTCAAATCTATCTTTTCCATATAGCCTGCATTTCTGATAGTAGGCGCCTCGATCTTTGTCGCTTCCGTTTCGATAAGGGTATCGTAATTGAATGTTATGATATTAACTTGTCTTTCGTGCCAGGAGTTAACAAGTGAAGAGAACCAGCCTGGATCATTATTTCCGTCTATTATTTTCTGTTTTTCCTCAAATACCCTTGCGATCATTTCAGATAATTCGAGAAAAGCAGCTTGGTTCCGGAGTTGTTGCTTTGGATGTAACCATGGATAATCCTGAGCCAAATATGAGAGCAAGGTTTCGATATTGCTGGACATTTCTTCGGGTGGCTCCTGGCCTGCAAGAAATAGTTTTTTTACTTCCGGCTTGAGAGCTTTACTCAACTCATCCAACGTCGGCATGTGCTTCGAGATGGCCTTTGAAAATCCCGCCCCCAATATAAATACATCGTCGCTCATCAGTCCTTATCTCCGGCCTTCTGCAAAAGGCAATAATCAAGTATTTTTGTCTTGGTTCATCGGGAATCGGGGTAGTCCCGCTTTTTCTTAGCTAGTGTCGTGTCACACTTGAAATGATAAGATTCGTAGGGTGGGCTAGCGAAGTCTGCCCACCAACAACCAATCCCAGAATTGGTGGGCAGACTCCGCTTCGCTTCGCTAGCCCACCCTACATGCTATATCCGTTTCGCCCGATAATTGACATTTAGCATACATTCCATGCCATACCTTTGTCAATATGACGCTTGGGCATTAACTTGGGGCATATTGACAACATCGAGCGGGTATGATAGAAGTAAGGGTAGGTATTGAATGAACGCTCATTCAGTAAATTACGTTGGACATCCTCTGGGAAAGGAGGGTACATGTTTTCCTTTGAGTTGGATGACGAGGTAAAGGCGCTTCAGGAGACGGCGCGGAAGTTTGCGGAGAACGAGATACGGCCCGCGATGAGGGATTGCGAGAAGTCGGGGGACGTGCCCGAGCCGCTCTTGAAGAAGTATCATGAACTGGGCATGAGCATGCTCGATTGTCCGGAGGCGGCCTGCGGCATGGGCTGCCCGCTGACATGGAACCTGGTGCTTCAGGAGGAGCTTGCGCGGGGCGACCCCGGCGTAACGGCGGCCCTTTGCGGCCCCGGGCATGCCGGAGCCGCGATTCTGGCCTTCGGGACGGATGAGCAGAAGGAAAAATTCCTCGCCCCCTTCGCCGATGAGAAGGGGCACACCCGCCGCGGCGCGGTGGCCATCCTTGAAGACGATCGCGGCCAGGAATTCTGGGACATGAAGGTCACGGCCAAAAAGAAGGGCGACAAGTGGGAGATAAACGGCCGGAAGGCTTACGTCATCAACGGGGGGACGGCGGGCCTCGTGGTGGTGTTTGCGCGGGCCGAGGCGGGCGACGGATGGAACGGCGTCAAGGCGTTTGCCGTCGAGAAGGGCGCAGGCGGCATGAAGGCCGGAGACCCGAGGCGGCTCATGGGCCTCAACGCGGTTCAGGTTACCGACATAACGTTTGACGAGTGCATTGTGCCCAACGCCAATCTTCTCAGCGGCCAGCCCGACACGAAGGCCGGAATCGCCGCCATGCTGGATCGCATGAGAGCGGTGGACGCGGCCCGCACCGTTGGCATGTCCAGGGCGGCGGCCGAATACGCGATCAATTATTCGAACGAGCGCGTGGCTTTCGGCAAACCCATCGGCCACTTCCAGGCGCTGGCGTTCCTCATGAGCGACATGGTGACCGAGGTTGACGCCGCGAGATGGATGGTCTGGCGGGCTGGCTGGGCGGTGGACAATAATCACCCGCAGGCGCACACGATGGTGGCAAAGGCTGTCGCGCAGGCCAACGAGACGAGCCTGTTCGTCACCAACAACGCGGTGCAGATACTCGGCGGGCACGGCTTTATCCAGGATCATCCCGTCGAGAAATGGATGCGGGATGCACGGGCGCACTCCATACTTTTCGGACAAACGCACCTGCAAAACCTCATTGTGGCCGGCGAGGCGCTCTCGAAAGAGGGCGGGAAATAGGCGGGGGAGGTGAAAAAATGATTCAATTGGAAATACCGAAGGAATTTCGCGGAATAAAGGACATGCTGCACCAGGTCGCCCTGACCACCTTCCGCCCCTATGCGCGGGAGGCGGACCGCAAACACGCGCCGCCAAAAGAATTTCTTGAAAAGGCCAAGGGCATGGCGGCGATGATGGGCGGCGCCATGGGCGGCGGCGCCTCTCAGGCGAAAAAGGAAAGGGACGCCGCAAAGGACAAGAAGCCCGGGACGCGCAACAGGATGGGGATCATCGGTTCCGAGGAGCTTGCGTGGGGCGATGCGGCCCTGTTGCTTCAGATTCCCGGGCCGGGGCTTGGCGGGCCGCCGATCCAGATAACCGGCACCGAGGAGCAGAAGAAGCGCTTCCTGGGAATTTTCGGCGGCGGCGAAATCAAATACGGAGCTTATGCGCTGACCGAGCCGGGCGCTGGAACAGATGTTTCAGCCATAAGCACCACGGCGAAAAAAGACGGCGATTACTACATACTAAACGGCACTAAATGCTTCATCACTAATGGCGCGAAGGCCGAGTGGAACGTGGTGTTCGCAACGGTTGACAAATCCAAGGGCCGGTCCGGGCATCGCGCTTTTGTGGTCACGAGGGACACCCCCGGATTCCGGGTGGGCAAAATCGAGGAAAAGCTTGGCCTGCGCGCCTCTGAGACGGCAGAGTTGATCCTCGAAGACTGCCGGGTGCACAAAGATTGCCTCCTGGGCGGAGAGGAACATTACGAAAAACTCGCCAGCGGCGGCTTCAAGACGGCAATGGCCACATTCGACTCGACCAGACCCATGGTCGCCGCCATGGCCGTCGGCATAGCCCGCGCATCTTACGAATATGCCCGCGACTGGCTGAAGGAGCGCTACGACCTCAAGAGACCCATCCCGCGACACCAGGCCCTGCTCAACGACCTCGCCGAGGTGGAGCGAAAGCTCGATGCGGCCCGCCTCCTCTGCTGGAACGCCGCTTACATGGCCGACATGGGCGTCCCAAACGCCAAGGAGGCCAGCATGAGCAAGGCCTACGCCGGACAATGGTGCACATGGATATGCTACAAGGCGGTCGAGCTGATGGGGCCGGAGGGCCTCAGTGAGGAGCACCTCGTCGAAAAATGGTTCCGGGACATCAAGGTCTACGACATATTCGAGGGAACCGCACAGGCGCAGAGAATAGTCATATCAAAGCGCATCATCGAGGGTATCCAGAGCTTCTGAAGAAAGTGATGAATGATGAGCGATGAGTAAGGCTTTAGGCGATTGTAGGGGCGACCGGCCGGTCGCCCCTACAGGCTATTTAATATCGCCATGATTCTTTCTATTTCGATTTCCGTAGTATAATCGTGGAGTATTCTTTCGCGGGCCTTTGCGCCCATTGCGCGCCTTTGTTCGGCGGGCAGGGATAGAAAATCGCATAAGGCATTGGCCGCGCCGCTAAAATCCCCGGGGGCAAAGGAAAAACCGTTAACGCCCGGCTCGATCAGGTCCCTCAATCCCCCCGCTGTGGAACTCACGGCGGGGACCCCGCACGCAAAGGCCTCGAGGCAGGCATTGGGCATGCCCTCCCAGAGGCTTGGCATGAAAATCGCGTCCATCAGGCGATAGTGTTTGCAGAGTTCGGCCGGTTCCTCGATGTAAGGCGTTTCAACGAGTCCCGACTTGTCGGGATTGAGGATCGGGGAATCGTCGTATAATTCAGCGTATTCCTTTTCGCTGTCCGCCCTAACGCCGCCGACGAGGAGGAATTTCACGGCGGGAAATCGTTCCGAGATATATTCAGCGACGGCGAGAAAGTGGCTCATGCCCTTCTTAAAGCGCATCTCGCCCGAAAAGCCCACGACGGCGTCCCCCAATCCGAGAGCGGAGCGCAGGTTTTCGTCCGGCGCGCCTGGGGTGAAGAGTGATGTGTCAACTCCGTTGGGGGTATAATTTATTCTCTTGTGGCGCCGCTTGCCAGCAAGCGGTGAAAAGGGTACCCCACCTTCAGTGAAGGTGGGGTACCCTTTTCCTTGATCGGTAAGCGGCGCCACTTGACCACTACAGTCCACGAGCGCGCTGCATTTTGAGATCGCCTCCCGGCTCACACAGCCGATCGCCGTCGCCATTTGCAGCGCCCCCACAACATAAGGCTGATTGAAAGGCCGAAAAATCTCCCGATCCACATCGTTCCCGCGAACCATCACCAGAGAGGGAATACCGAGCAATTTCGCTTCAAAAGCCGCAATATAGCCCGCTTTGACGAGGTACATGCCCATCAAGGCGTCGAATTTATGCCTGCTGTTCAATAATTCAACACTGCGACACATTGCCATAAGCGTGCGATCTTCCTCCCGGAACGGCCCAATGCGGTGAAGAATGAATCCATCCCCAGCGGCGCTCTCGATGTCACCTTCTCTGACGGCCCTGTCCAGCACAATCACGTGAACCTCGACGCCGGATAAACCTAAACCTGAAGCTATCCTGAGCGAACTGCGGGCAAGCCCTCCCCGTTGTGGCGGAAACCGTTCGGTCAGCAAAGCTATTCGCATAGGCGAAATAATATATGATGAACTATTTTTCAGCCAGTGAATTTAAAGTCAGTTTGTCTGTAGCGAAAATCAAACGGCCCTTAAGATCGTTATTCGCGGAGAAACTTTTGGATATTCGATGTAATTTATGAAAGAGCAGCAAAATAGTATTGACAAATAACAATGTTTTTTTGTATAATGATGTCATATTCATTTTTTTGTTTGTTTTACCTGGAAAGTGGCTTCTTTCCCAAGAGACCGGATGATGATAGGAATTTGGCAAGACGCCAAAAAGCGAGGGGTGTGGCTTTTTGTTCTGGTTGCCGTGCTGCAGGCCATGATCGGCGTGCTGTTTCTGTCTCTGGGGCTTGCTCATTGGATGCCATTCCACCTCGATAAAGAACACCCTGCCCCTTTTCTAATTGAGATAGGCTGGGAATGCGCCTTTGTATCATTGGGTGTCTTGTGCCTTGCAACCGGGTTTTTTCTGGTGATAAGCCGGATGCTATGGCTGCGGCTGAAAAATCGGACGGCCACAATCGAGCGCCAGTCGCTGCTCTTTAAAGTTCTTCTGGAAATTAACAGCCAGATCATCGCCCGGTCTCAAATCAACCGGATATTTGAAACGATTTGCGAAGGAGTTGTTCAACTGGGGTATGCTTTGTGCGGGGTGGCTATTCCCCGCGAGGATGGGCGCATTGAGCCTGTAGCCAGCCGGGGTTTTAGGGATGGGTATGCGGACTCGATAAAGGTCCGATGGGACGGCACGCCGGAGGGGCAAGGTCCGGGGGGCAGGGCTGTGCGTTCCGGCGCGCCTGTCGTGGTCAAGGACACCGAAAGCGATGAGTCTTTCAGGTTGTGGAAGGATGTTGCGAGAAAATATGGATACAGGAGCGCCGCCTGTGTTCCGATGAAGAATAATTCCGAAGTGGTTGGAATTATAGCGGTGTATTCTGAGAAGCCCAATGATTTTAGCAAGGAAGAGATTAACCTTCTTACGAGCTTTGCGCAGCAGGCGACGGTTGCGCTTATGCATGCCCATGCGCTTGAGCAAATGCGGTCCAGTGAAGAGCGGTTCCGGTCTATAGTCGAGACCGCTTCGGAGGGCATTTTCCTCGTTAAGGTGGAAACAGACGGGACATGCAGATATGTCCTTGCAAACCCTGTGGTGAATTTAGTGTCCGGGAGGGATGTAACCTACAAAACCCCTCATGAAGCCTTCCCGCGCGTTATGGCGGAGGCCTTGACGGAGAGATACCGGCGGGTCGCTGAAACCGGACAAAACCTTTCGGATGAGCGCAGCTACGAGATAAGGGGAGAAAAACGATATTTCAGGGCGGTCCTTAACCCCATTAGAGATAGCACAGGGAAAGTTATTCTGGTGAGAGGGATGTTCGTGGAGACTACGGCCATACGTAACCTCGAGAGACAACTTGCGCTGTCCCAGCGCCTCGAGGCTGTCGGCACGCTGGCCGGCGGCATTGCCCATGATTTCAATAATGCGCTGAGCGTCATTTTCAGTTACGGGCACATGTTGCGGCCCGTCCTTGCCCATGATCTTGAGGCCGCCAGCGACCTGGATCAGATGCTTAAAGCGGCGGAAAGCGCCGCCGCGATAACCCGCCAGCTTCTTGCCTTCAGCCGCAGGCAGATTCTCGAGCCTGTCCCGATGGATTTTAACCAGACGGTCAACAATCTCTTGGAATTTATTCGCAAGATCATTGGGGAAAATATCCGCCTGGAGACCAAACTGGACGCCGACCTGGACACAATAGTCGCCGATGTGGCGCAGGTTGAGCAGATTCTCATGAACCTCTGCATAAACGCGCGCGACTCCATGCCGGGCGGCGGGAGGCTGCTGGTGCAGACCCGCAACGTGGAATTCGACGATAATTACGTTCGGGAACAGCCTTTTGCAAGGCCGGGGCGATACACTCAACTTGTTGTTTCAGACACCGGCGTGGGGATGTCGCCGGAGGTGACGGAACATATCTTCGAGCCGTTTTTCACCACCAAGGAGCATGGAAAAGGCAGCGGCCTTGGCCTCGCAATGGTCTACGGCATAGTCAAACAACATAACGGTTTCATCCACGTCTACAGCCAGCCGGGTCGGGGAACCACTTTCAATATCTATTTCCCCAGCCAGCCCGGCCTCGAAATCCATGAGCGCAAGGAGACCCGCGCCCCGGTCAGGGGCGGCAATGAATCCCTCCTCGTCGCGGAAGACGAGCTTATGGTCAGGCAGATGTACGAGCGAATACTCCCGGAATTCGGATATAAAATAAACCTGGCATGTGACGGCATTGCCGCCGTAAAGGCGTTCAGGGAAAAACCCGGAGAATTCGATATGGTGATCCTCGACGCGATAATGCCAAACATGAGCGGCCTCGAGGCATACAGGGAAATGAAAAAACAATATGAGGACCTGAAAGTCCTCTTCGTCAGCGGGTACCCGTTCGAATCCTTCGATGAACCCCCTCTCATCGAAAAGGATAAAGCCTTCCTTCAAAAGCCGTTCGGCCCTGACGAGCTGGCGCGCAAAATCCGCGAAGTATTGGATGGAAAAAGGCTGTAGGCCGTGGGCTCGAAGAAAATGATGAATGATGAATAAAGAGGGATTTCATTCACAACTCATCACTCATTACTCATCACTTATAATTCGGAACCTTTTCCCCCTCACCTTGTCATAGCCTTATAAAAGCTGACTGAAAAGGCTGTAGGCCATAAGCTTGAAGAAAACAAGTTTCTTCTCAGCCAACTGAAGCTTACAGCCTACCGCTTACAGCCTCTCACCGAGATATGAAAGCAAAAATGCGCGATATGTGGTGGCAGAGCATACTTGCTTTTGTCCTATATTTGATCTTGGGGATATTGAAGTATCGAACGGGGCGATATGGGGTGGACACCACGTATTTCGTGAACGCTCTATGGAATACTCTACATGGCGCCTTTGCCTATGCGTCAGGGGCGAATGGGAGTGTTCTGGGTCAGCACTTTGGCCCGCTATGGCTTTTGATGTTGCCGGGTTTTGCGGTATGGAATTCGCCCGTGGTTATAATTGTGTTCAAGGCGGCTTTGTGGGGGATCAGCGTGGCGGCGGCATCCATTCTGGCCGCGGAAAACGCAACTTCAAAAATCTTTCAACGTATATGGGTGCTTTTTTATTGCCTGCACCCGGTCGTCATGGCGAATTTTTACTGGGACTTCAACGAAGTGCACATGGCCCTGCCTATTTTGATGTGGTTGACCGTTTGCATGATCAAACAGAAATGGACACATGTGGCCGCCCTGGCGGTTCTCTCCTGGTTTACGAAGGAAGACATGCCGATTGTGATGCTGGGGGTCTCGGCGTTTCTGGCGATTCGTTATAGAAAATATAAAATGGCGGTCGGGCTGGCAGCGGCTTCTCTCGCGGCTTTTCTAATCATAGTGGAATACGTCATGCCGTCCTTTCCGGGAGGGGCGAAGAATCTTCACTGGGTATATTTTGCCCAATTGGGGGGAAGCTTGAGGGCCGTTGTTATTAAACTGCTCACACAACCGCAGAAAATGATATTCGTGCCCTGGGCGTGGCGGAAGCTGGTATTTCTTACGGTTCTATTCGCCAGTTTCGGCTTTTTGCCACTTCGAAAGCCGGTATGGCTGATATGCATTATGCCGACCTTATTTTATTTATGGATCATGTACCGTCCCGACGTGTTTCATTACCATTCTCATTATGTCATGCCGATGATACCGTTTCTTTTCGTATCATCCATAACCGGATTTCCGGAATCCAAAAGCGCGCCGCGCATCGCGCTGGCGCTCGCGTTCTCGATTGCCGCCCTTTTGTCATTGCGATATACCTTGGTATTTTCGAGCGCCTTCGATACCCCGGAGAATCTGAAAAGCGTTCATCGGGCTGTGGCAATGGTCGCTGGCTGTGACAAGGTATGTTCAGATTATATGACTGGAGTGTATCTTGCTCTCCGGCCCATTATAGATAATTTCGATCTTAAAACCTCCGTCGGCCCAAATTGCTCGACGACATTTTACGACGCTTATGTCCTAAATCTTCATCTCCTTTACGTGATGAGGGGCAGGTCAACGGAGTTCCTGCCGGCCTCATATTTTGTGGATGAGGTTTTTAATCTTGACAGGTGCGAAAATTATCACCGCGCTTTTCATGAAAATGGAGTTGTCGTGTGGTTGCGTGGAAAAGGCGAGTCGGTTGGAGAGCCGGTTACGCTCAGGGAGATAAAGATGGACTCCCCCCCGGAACGGATTGACCGAATAAAGAACATCTTTGTAGGTAAAATTACAAGACCTCTTTAATAAGTTGACAGCAGACAGTGGACAGATAAATGATAAGTGATGAATCATGAATAAAGAGGGATAGCATTCTTAACTAATCACCCATCATTCATCACTCATCACCTATCACTCATCATTCATCACTCACCTTCATAGTTCTTGCCGAGGAGATGTTGATTTCCTATGCGCACGTTTGTTAATCCGGCGGCTTTTGCGGCTGCTTCGGCTTCCCTGGCATGCCGAAGCGAAGTTGTTGGCAGGTCGTTCATGAGGAAATTGGGGTGAAAGACGAGCAGCGCGTAAGGGATGGCGGGATCGAGCGCGGCGATAAATCGCGCAATAGCGCCAACTTCCTGGGGGTCAATGTATCCCGGCACGAGGAGGGTGCTGGCGATAAGAAGAGGGGGTTCGGGCCGCTCATTCATCCGTCTTGCGGCCCTTTCGAAGTTGAGGAAAGTCCTTCGGTTGCCCGTTCCGCACAGTGCCCGGTGGATGCGCATATCGAGTGCTTTGAGGTCAACCTTGACGCAACCCCCGCTCTCGAGGGAAAGGGTGACCATCTCATCGAAGATGCGGGGATTCTGGGAGCCGTTTGTCTCCCAACATATACGCAACGGGCGCCCCGGGTTGCGCGATATGGCCAATCGGGACGCCTCGAGGGCGAAGTGCGCTTCCGTGGCGGGGTCTCCACCGAAATGACAGATGCAGGCGGTTTGGGAGTCAACGGCCTCCGCGAGTTGAAGCGGGGTTTTATCCCCGTTCTGACTGGCGCTGCGCCGGAATTGCCAGTTCTGGCAGAAGAGGCAATCAAAGGAACATGCTTCGTAGAATACCGCGAGATTATAATCCGGGGCATCTAAAGAACTCATGGCGCCGTTCGACGGACGGCCCCACCTTGTCGGCTTTCCCCCGCGAGAACCGGCCGGGCAAACCCAGTCGGCGACGCAGTTGGTGGGTAGAGTATCGTGATACCATGTGAGGATGCCGCTCTTTTCATCTCCGCCTTCGAGATGCCCCGCAATGTTTGATCGCACCCCACAGTAGCCGCGCTGACCATCGCCTATAACACAGGATCTTGCGCAGAGATCGCATGCGATCCCGCCCTTGTCGGAAGGCGGCCGCTCCCGTAATCCGAAACGGGAACGACTGCCCACATGCGCAGCTTCAGCGGCGGCGCTCGCCTCCAAAACGCCCGCCCGAAGACAATCCGCGCATGCCCCCACACCATCCGATATCAAGGCGCCGCGCTTCCCGCACCAGTTACACTCGCCCATTTCGCCATCTCCATCAGGCATTAGCCCGTATTTCTCACCAATCGTAGGGGCAGACCCGTGTGTCTGTGCTACGCACGGACACGTAGGTCCGCCCCTACGGGTTCTAGGATACACCGTGTAAAGAGTGATATATGGTGAAAAATACAGGTTAGGCTTTAGGCCCCAGGCTCTCGCATAGATAAAAAAGGCCTCACGCCTATTATTTTTTTAATCTGCGTTAATCTGCGAAATCTGTGGTTAAAAAAAGAGCGTTTTTAATGTGGGAATTGCAATTTTCAGGCCAGTGTTGTCCATGAGACAAATTGCCCCCCTTCCCTACCCTTTACCCGGCCCTCAACCAGCCATTAGGCTCTTGCATAGATAAAAACCTAAGGCCTAAGGCCTAACAATGGGTGTCAGAGAGGTTGACAACTGTCACATCTTTGGTTGGTCAGGTGGCGCTGTCCGTACGGATGTCTCATCCGCATGGTCAGTGCCACTATTATACGTTCTCGGCTGGAAAGGAAACAGTGAAAGCGGCGCCTCCGTCCGAACGGACGGAGATATTGCCCCCGTGCTTCTGAACTATATTTTGGGCGATTGAGAGGCCCAGGCCTGTGCCTTCCCCTTTCGATTTGGTGGTGAAGAAGGGTTCGAATATATGATCGAGCGTTTGTGGAGGAATCCCGGGGCCGTCATCTATAACCTCGACTTGAACAAGCCCGCGGAGATTGGAGGAGCTTCTCACAATGACCTGCCCTTTGCCCTTCTCGCGCAGGGCGTGGCTCGCATTGGTGAGAAGGTTGATGAAGAGTTGCTGGAGTTGACTTGGGACACCGATAATCGCCGGGATGTCTTTGCCGAAGTCCCGAATGACCTTTATCTTTCCGCGGGTAAGCTCATATTCCGTGAATGACAGCGCCTGTTCCAGTATATCGTTGATATTGATCCGCTCCTTCTGGCCCTCATCCACCCTTGAGAAACTCATCAGGTTCGAGATAAGTTTTTCTATTCTATCTACCCCCTGAAGTATTTTTTTCAGGTTATCGAGGTCTTTAGGCTCTATCTGCGGCTGGTTCCCGGGGCCTTTGCCCGCGGCTTCCCTGGAGCGTTTATCTAGGTCTCTGGATAGTATCTGGGCAAAGGAAGATATGTAAGCGAGCGGATTGCTCAATTCATGGGCGACGCTAACGGCTATCTCGCCGAGAGTCGCCATTTTGGCCGATTGCATAAGTTGCTTCTCGAGCAATTCCCGCTCCGTAATGTCATACCCGACGAATATATACTGATGCACCTTTCCCTTGGCGTCGCGCTGGAATCCGCTGTTGAAGACCGCCTTGATCTTCTCGCCCGACTTCCGCTTCAAATCCACAACGAAATTGGACGGCAGATGCCCGTTTCTGAGAAGCGCCACCAGCCTCCTGCCGGGTTCCTGATATCGCCTTGATTTGAAGAGGTCTTGCACCCTCTTTCCTACAACTTCATCCTTGGTATATCCCGTGAATTGCTCGAAGGCCTTATTGAAGATTCTCATAATGCCGGTGTTGTCCACCGCAGCAATAAGGGCATTTGCGTTTTCTATCAATTCTTCCTGCTGGCGTTCGAGATGCTTTGCCTGCTCAAACAGCCGGGCGTTACGAATAGAGGCGCTCATCTGCTGCGCCATCAGGACGAAAAGGTCTATGTCGCCGGGGTTAAACGGGGCCTCGTGATGGCTTTCCGCCTGTAATATTCCAAGAAGCTCGCCCCCAGCCTGCAAGGGCATAATGAGGGCCGATTTGGCGTCCGGCAATTCGGGCTTGAAGTCCTTGATTTCGCTGAGCCGCGGGAAATAAATATAGTCATGGCCCTGTTGTATCCATCCTTTTAGCGGCGGGTCAACGGGCCGAGGCGCTGAGACCGCTTCATTCGGCAGCTGCTTGGAAAGGATGGGGACAAGATTTCCACCCTCCGGCTCTACAAGGCTGACCAACAAATGGGGGGATGGGAAGAGCTGCTCGATATTTTCTATGAACTGGTCAACTATTTCCGTTTCCTTCATGGAAACGCGCCACCCCCGGCCCGCCCGAAGAAGGGTTTCGAGGTAGGATGATTTTTGTTCCAGATCCACTTTCTTTTCCCGCAGTTGCTCGACAAGGTGGGCGTTTTCAAGAGCAATGGCGAATTCATCAGCCACGTAACGGAAAAAGTCAAGGTCTTTGTCCGTGTAAGAATTGGGCTGCCTCGACCCCATGTTCAGGGACCCCAGGGAGAGGTCCTGTGTCACAAGAGGCACAACCATCGCGCTTCTTATACCCGCCTTAAATATCAAACGCTCATCCTTGGACAAAGATTTCGACGCGGCGTAATCGTCCGCTTTTATGGAGATGCGGTCATTAAGAATACGTTTGATAAGGTTGTCTTGGCCCTTTATAATGAAGGTCGGTGGGATATCGAGGCCCTCGGCGGCGTAGAGTAACTCGAATTTGAACTGATTTTCGATCTCTCCAACGCTTACGATCGCCAACCCATCAAAATCGAATATCCGCTTGAGCTGTGTGGTCAACACGTTCAGCAGATCTTTGGCGCCTCTCCCCAGAGTGGCGGCGCGGGAAATTTCCGCGATGACTTCGAGTTCAAGCCGCGCCCTTCTTTCCTCGGTGACGTCTTCAACAAGGATAACCCCGCCGGTGACCTGCCCCCTATCGTCTTTCAGGGGCACCCCTTCGACTCTGATAGTGAGCTTTTTACCCAATATGGTGATGTAATCCAGATAGGGAATGGATACGTGTTCCCCCGCCATGCCGCGTCTCAGCATCTTCTCAGTTTCGGTGCCCTTTATTGTGGGGAGTTCAAACAGGTTGCGCCCTATGATAACATTTTTATCGGGAAGGCTCATGATCTCTTTTTCGCGATCGTTTATTGAAAGGACAAGCATGTTTTTATCCACGCTTATGATTCCGACGGGGGCGTTATTTATTATATTTTCGTTTAATTCCTTGAGGCGCCTCAGCTCGTTTTCCATCTCAATTCGCTGCGTAACGTCTCGGCACACCAGCTCGACAATTCCGCCCGATTTTCCCGCTTCAACGATATTTCCGCTGGCCGAAACATGGATTTCCGACCCGTCGGGCTTCAGGGCGCGGAAATAAGCCAATTGGATGAAACCGTCCTTTTTAAGCGGCTGCTCGATCAGGGATATATCTTTCGGGTTAACCAGCAATTCCCTGAAATCGAGGCCCAGGAGGTCGGAGACGGTTTTGAACCCGAAAAGGCTCACCGCGCTGGGATTCGCAAAAATGCATTCGCCCATCTTGCCCTTATCGTCCAGTGAGAATTCCAGGAGGCCGTCGCGAAGGCTCAGGAAAAGGTTCTCATAGCGGCTCGGAGGACGGCTAGCGCGCTCCAGATCAATTATCCGGGCGCGGCCCACGTAATCCTTGGTGTGATAGCTCGATACATGGCTGATCTTCTTGACGATCTCAGCCATGCGCTCCGCCTCCTGGTTTATTGTCTCAACGGCTTTCCGAACCTTCTCATCCTCGGACAGCACCCGCTTCGTTAAAAGCTCCGCATACCCCAAAATGGATGTCAAGGGCTGGTTCAGCTCATGGGCGGTGGCGCCCGACAATTCTGCAATGGCGGCCTGCTTCTCGGTCTCGATTAACCTTTCCTGAACGGCCCTCAGCTCCTTCTCGATGCGAATCCGCTCACGCAAGTCCTGAAAAATCCCCATAGTGGCTATTTCTCTGGCGCCTTCATAAATAATGGACGCCGAAACATTTACGGGGATTTCCTCACCGCTCTTGGAGAGAAGTGAATAATGGCTGGATTCCAGCTTCCCGATTCCGCCGTAATTGGGAGATCGCAGGCGTCGCATGGCGTCTTTGGCGCCGCCGGGCGCGTAAAAATTCATCACGTTAATCTTTCCAATCACTTCCTCGGCCTTATATCCCGAAATCCGCTCTGCCGCCTTATTGAATATCAGGACACCGCCCTTCATATCCGAGGCTATAATGGCATCCGCCGAGTTCTGGACGAGGTTTTCGAGGAATTCCTTGGTGCGTTTGAGCTGGTTCGCAAGCTCCTTTTCCTCTGTAATATCCTGAAGGGCCAGAAGCGCCTGGCCGGGAGTCGCCTTGAGCGGTTCCACTATGGCCAACATGTGCCGGATTTCCCCGCTCTTTTTGCGCATTGGGAACTGAGTGCGACGGCTCATCGGGTTGTGGCGATATTCCCTCAGGAATTCCCGCGCCGTTTCATGAAATTCTTCAGCCACAATGTCCAGGTAAGTCAATTTGGGGAAATCCGAGGCAGAGTAACCGGTGAGATTCTCGAATTTGCGGTTGACATCAACCACCCTGCCGCGCGAGTCAAGGATGAGTATTCCGTCCGATGCGGCGTTGAACAGGTCCTGGTAGCGTTGACGGTAAATTTCCTCCCGTTCTGCCAGCTTTCGGGCCTCCTCTTTCTCCATTACTTCGCTGCGGACACGCTCTTTTAAAATAAGATTGCGCAGGGCCAGCGCAGCTACATTTGCCACCGCTTTTAAGAACGGCAGGGAACCGCGCTCGAGAGGATCGCCTTTGCGGGCCAAACGGATAAAAAGAATGCCCGATACCTCGCCCGATGCCTCCACAGGCAGCACTATCATGCTCCGAACATGCTTCCTCGTGAGAATCTCCGTAACCTCGCTCAACAGCGGGGACTTGGACACATCCGCAATCGTGAGCGGCTCGCGGGTCTCCAGAACCTTCTCTATCTCGGGATAATCCCTTATCTTAATCTCCCGATCCTTGAGATCAGGCGATTCGGTGGACACCAGAACCGTCGCCATGCCCTTGCCTTTCAAAAGCATGATCGAGCAATCTTCAACCTCCATCACTCCATCCACCTGCTGAGCTATTATCTTGAGAACGGAGCGCGGGTTGTCCAGAGACGAAATGGCATGGGTAATTTCATCGAGCGCCGCAAGGCACACATCCTTCAATGTGTCATTAGCTTTTGTCATAACCGTATGTAAGAGGCACTAGGCGTTAGGCGGATTTCCTACCCCTGAAACCTGAACCCTAATCTTCGAGGTGGCCCAGAACGCCCGCCTTATCTGCTCGATGCCGATAGAAGCCCTCCTGGCGGCTTCTTTAAGGTCTTCATATTCGGGGACTATGCGAACCGCCCCGCCGGGCAGTTTCACTCTCTTGTAATGTATATCGCCGAAGCTGGTTTTTGCAACATGCGTTGTCCGGGGCAGTGTCCGGCGATCAACCGTGTAACTCCTGACACCCAGTGTCGAGGAATGACTCAACATGGCCAGACCAACCGCACTCGCCGCGCCCTCGGGCGCAATTACCTGCGCCAACACCCCGGGCCGGTTCTTTTTCATGTGAACGGGGATCATCGCCACGTCGAGAGCGCCCGCGGCAAACAGCGATTCCATCAGCGGCTCGAAGTCTTGCGGGACCATATCGTCAACATTGGCCTCGATAACAACAGCCCGGTCTCGCGCCATCCCCACAACCCGCTCTCCCAGTATGATTCGCAATACGTTCGGGCGATCCGCAAACGACCTCGACCCCACTCCATAACCTATCCTCTCGATTGTCATGGGAGGCATCGCTCCGCATTGGGAGGCGAAAGCGCGCAGGAGCGCCGCGCCCGTGGGGGTTGTCATCTCCCCCTCTATTCCGGCGCCATATACTGTAATACCTTGCGGACTCGCCCCTGTAAGCAGCTCCAATGTGGCGGGAGCGGGCAGCGGCAGCTTCCCGTGCCTGCTGTCCGTCGTTCCCGACCCTACAGGCGCCGGGGAAGTTGCGAGTTCCGTGATTCCCAGCGACTCCATCGCGGCGCACCCGCCCACTATGTCCACAATGCTGTCCACCGCGCCCAACTCGTGAAAATGGACGTTTCCCGACCGTTCGCCATGCACCCGCCCCTCGGCCTTTGCAAGCAGCTGAAAAACCTTGAGCGCGTTCCGGCGCACAGCCGGCGGGAGGGGCGCTTCATTCAGCATTTCCCTGATGCTTTTCCAATCGCGCTCCCTCGATTTCGAGGGGACCTCGACGATCACGCGAGTCCCCCCGATAGCCCCCCGCCTCTCCTTCCGCGCGGTCAGCTTCACGCCCCGGAGCCTCAACGACGCCAGAACCTTCTTGACCCCCTCAAGAGACGCCCCGGCATCCAGAAGCGCGCCAAGAAACATGTCCCCGCTTATCCCGGACGAACAATCTGTATAGGCAAACATCGTCTTAAATTGTCAGGCATCAGGCGTTAAGTGTCAAGAAGGCGTTAGGCGTTAGGCGTTAGGCCTTAGGCCTTAGGTTATTAAGAAAACAGCCGACCCCCGAAGCGTATTACAGATATTTGAAATTATTCCTATAGGTTATAAACTGTAATGCCTATCATACATTTTGTTTTTTAACCTATTCCAGATAAGGGCAAATACGAGACCGGTCATAAACCCTGTGATGTGTGCGCTGTATGCGATGTTTGAGAGCATAATTGTGGAACCTAAATAGCCGTAGATGACCTGCCACAGAATCCAGATAAACAGATATATAACTGCGGGGACTTCTATGGTTTCCACCCTAACTAAAATTTTTATTCGCCGATATGGGCAGAATATCACGAATGCGCCCAGCATTCCGCTTATTGCGCCACTAGCTCCAAGCGAAGGAATATTGTTGCTGTAATTGATAAGAGTGAACCCAAGTCCAGAAATAACGCAAGAAAAAAAGTAAAAACCCAGAAAATACAGTGGCTTGAGTTTATCTTCCACGCTTGCCCCGAATAGCCATAAAAAGTACATATTAAAGAACAGATGCGGAATAGATGCATGAAGAAAACAATGTGTAATCAGTCCGTATAGTTTGTGCATGTGCCGCACATCGGCGGGCCAAAGGAGGAATGTTTTAGCGGTTTCGGCAGAGTCGCCAACCGAGACCAATATGATATAGATCAAAGTATTAAGTAAGATTAAACTGAAGGTGGCTAAAGGCGGTGCAGTTTTGTCGCGCTCCGATGAGATGGGCAATAATATATTCAAGAAGAAAGGGTAATAAACCCATCCTGGCCGCGATAATTTTTTCGTAGTATCAGTCAAATCAGATAGAAACAATCGTTTTCGAGAGCTTTGTCCGATGTCGTGGCTCATTTGGAGCAAGAGTTCCTCTTTCTTCCTAAGCTGCTCGCTGCCTTGGATAATCTTGATAAATTCCAGGGTTTCGAATCCGCGCCATCCACACTTATCGCAATTCTCTATCAAAATATTAGGATTACCATGATATGCTGCCGCAACTGTCGGAGAGCCGCAGTGGACACACGTCAAAATGTCCTTTCTTCCCGATTCTATTTCAATAAAATCATCACTATGAATGTGTGGAAGACTGTTATGAATCTGGTCAAAAGTGGTGCAATTTCGGTTACATTTCGGGCAACGAAAATATTGCATTCCTGAAAATGAATCCTTAATCAGCTCCGAATTACAAATCGCGCAATGCATTGATAAGATACATATCACTTTTCAGGGAATTGGTCAATCCAGAGTAAAATGCCATCCCCCGGACTAAAGTCCGGGGCTTAAAGAAGTTTGTGAATCTCCCCGCACTAAAGTGCGGGGTTTCAAAGGTGCGAGGTTTCACAGATATTCTTGGAAACCCAGGCTTTCAAGCCGGGGAGTTTCACAATCTGGTTGCAAGCCCCGGACTTTAGTCCGGGGAATAAAGCTGAAACAGGCTACATTCCATGTAGCTGAAAAATTTCAATAAAAGTTTCTCCCATCAAAGTTACTTGAAATCATCGAGGAAACGGCTACCCTGAATATAAAACTTCTAAAATAGTCTGATGCTTATTTGCCTAAATTAAGGGTCGAGAATTTTTAATTGTCGGGTAGGGCAAACAATGAGTTTAAACCACTTTCTAAATTGACGGAAGGATGAAACACATGACGGCACGGAGATGTTGGCTCTTTATCGCTGTTTTTTTCTTCCTTCTCGCAATATCCATTTTGCCGATCAGGGCAGAGGAAGATGAAAATGAATCCGACCTGGACTCACTTGAAGTATATTATTTCAATGACGTAAAGACATTCAAGCTCAAGATAATAGAGGTTCCGAGCGGCAAGGTTACAGAGGAAAAAACGGAGGACATAGAAGACTCGATCGGCGCCATCGGCGTCGCGGTGGCAAAGCAATTCCCCCGGACATGGGTGGTGCTCGGCCCGATCACCTTGAGCACCGGAGAACCCTCTCTAACCTCGGACATGCAATATTACATGAAATATTTCAAGCTGGAATACCTCGGCAAGGCGCCGGTCAAGGTTTCCGAAACGGAAATCTACTCACCGGAGGACGATAATGATACCGATAATACCGAGCCGGAAGCCGTCTTCGGGTTCCATCCTCGCCGCATGGAAACCTGGGGCGGTTCGGACGATGGAGATGATTCGGGGTCGGATGGCCAGGGCGGCGGCATTGATGACGATTCGGATGAGCCGGGCGGCCCGCCGGTGCAAGAGGTCGAGGCGTTCATTCATATATACAAATATAACGGCTTGAGATAAGGCGAGGGGCAAAGCGCCCGATTAACTTGATGCAAAGAGAAATTAGGTGGCGCCGCTTGCTAGTCAAGCGGTGGCACACATCCTAAAAGGAGCGGAAGTGAGTATATTAGTTGTCGGATCGGTGGCTCTGGACAGCGTTGAAACCCCTGTTAAGCGGGTAGAGGACGCTTTGGGGGGAGCGGCGGTGTATTTCAGCATGGCCGCGCGTCATTTCAGCGAGGTGCGGCTTGTGGGAACCGTAGGGGACGATTTTCCCAAGAGGCATATTCGCGCGCTGCGGGAGGCAGGAGTGAATCTCGAAGGCCTTTCTCAGGAGCGGGGTTCCACTTTCCGCTGGGCCGGTCGGTACCATCTCGATATGAATCGCCGTGACACCCTGAAGACCGAGTTGGGCGTGTTCGCGGATTTCAAGCCGAAGATTCCCGGGGCGTGGCGGGACACCCCGTTCGTGTTCCTCGCCAATATTGACCCTGACCTTCAATTCGACGTGCTAAGGCAGGTAAAAAGGCCCCGGCTAGTCGCATGCGACACCATGAACTTCTGGATCGAGGGGAAACCGAAATCCCTGGCGAGATTGCTCAAACGGGTTGATGTGCTTACGATAAACGACGAGGAGGCGCGGATGCTTGGGGGCCAGGCTTCGTTGTCCCGGTCGGCGCGAGCGGTTCGCGCCATGGGGCCGCGATACCTTATCGTCAAGCGGGGTGAATACGGCGCGCTGCTATTTTCCGGCGAGGGCGTCTTTTCCGCGCCCGCGTTACTGCTTGACAATGTCAAAGACCCGACAGGGGCGGGAGATACCTTCGCAGGCGGCTTCATGGGCATGCTTGCCAGCGCCAGCAAAATCAACGATAATATTTTCCGGCAGGCGGTGATCATGGGCAGCGTGATGGCGAGTTTCACTGTTGAGGATTTCAGCATCAAAAGGCTCGCTTCAGTCACTCCCCAGGAAATTCAGAGCCGCTATCGCCAGTTCCAGGAAATCACAAGATTCTCCGATTGGGAAGCAAAATCGTCAATAAACCGCAGATTTCGCAGATGACGCAGATTATTTTCAACGCGAAGGCACAAAGAGCACAAAGGAAATATATACTTGGTGTGCTTCGTGTCTCTGTGTTAAAACTCTCTTCTTTTGAATCTGTGAAATCTGCGTAATCTGCGGTTAAATCAACATGGTGGGAGGGAAAGGCGAATGAAATCGCGATCAAAAACTTTGACAATTATCATTGCAACTCTGGCAGGGGCGGCGTTGGTGATCGCTCAACCACGGGTCAAGACCTCCGGCCAGGAGACCGTAAAAACGCCCGAGTCCTACAGCATTAAAACCTTTCTCAATCCGAATTGGGAAGTGGCCATGCACGAGGTCTTTACTCACTACCTTCAGGCGGCGTCAAACTTCGGCCAAGGCGATTACGAAATGACCATAACTTTCCTCAAAGTCATGGAATATTACGTCAATATGCTCCCCAACCTTATCCCCGATAAAACGCCGCCGCCCGAATCCAAGCCCATAAACAAGGCTGAGTTCCGCCAATCCATCGAGGAGTTGCGGAGGAAGACCGTCGAGTTACGCCGTATGGTTGAAATGAAAGATTATAAAAAGGCCACCACAGTGGCGCCGGATATAGTCACCAAGATGTGCCTCGATTGCCACAAAAAGGCCAAGGTGCCTCCCAAGTGGCAAATGGGCGGATATAAAGTGGAAGAGTAGCCTTACTGAGAGGCGCGGGAATCGCACAGGTCCTTGAGCACGCGATCCACATCCTCGAACCTGAACGGCTTTTTCATGACGGCCGAAATATTATAGGCCATTGCATCCTGCTGAATTTTCTCGTTTATATACCCCGTCAGCAGAACGATCGGGACATGCCCAAAACGTTTCCCAAGGGTGCGCGCCAGATCGAACCCATCCATATCGGGCAGGCTCAGATCAATAAGGTATACATCAAAGGCGCTGTCGAATTCGAGCGCTGACTGGCAGTTGCACGCCTCGCTCACGTCCCATCCATAATCGGCAAGACCCAACACCAAGCTCTCGCGTATTGCATCCTCGTCGTCTACCACAAGAAGTCGCTTCAAATGAGGATTCACTACATTTATTTTAACTCATTTTCACCGGGTTGTCATTCCGGTTTGATCTGAACAGGATTTTATTGCCGCTATTGCAGAGGCGAACCAGCGTGTCCGCCCGAATATGCGTGGGGCATCCAAAACGGGCGCGCAATTATGACCATAAAACCCAAGCCTATTGCCTAAAGCCTGCTTCTTAGCTTTTTCGCCATTTCCCGGAACAAGTCGGGCCAGAAGATGATCTTGCCGCCGCTTTTCTTGCCGTTTCGAACAATTATGACGTTTGCGGCAGGGGATACGTATATGAACTGGCCGAGATGTCCGATGGCCGTGAAGTCGTATTCGGTTCCGGTGTTCGAAAAGCCCCACCAGAAATATTTGTAATAGAGGTCGGGGTGGTCACAAAATGTTTTTTGAATCTTGTAATAGCCGCTGCCTTCGGCCGACCTGTCCCTCGACGTTGATTCAATGACCCATTTTTCCGAGACGATACGCTTGCCGTCCCAGTCTCCACGATGAAGAAACAACCTCCCGAACTTGGCGAAGTCTATCGGCCGCGCGTTCAGGCTCGATCCGGTCTTTTCCAGCCCGTCGGCGACGCTGTCAATGCTCCATGAGGCGGGAAATTCCATCCCGAGGGGCGTCCACAATTTCCGTTCCGTCCATTCGCTTACGCTCATGCCCGTTGCTTTCTCGATGATAAATCCCATCAGCAATGCGTTGTAACTGTCGTAATGGAAAAATTTCCCCGGCGGCGATTCAAATTTATGGAGGCTGAGCAAGAGCCTCCTCAAGTCGGGGTAATAGTAATGCTTCGGGTCGTCGCACCACGGGAAAGGGCCATCGCGCCACCTTATGCCTGCGTTCATCATCAGAAGGTTCCTGATCGTTACCCTGTCGAATCCGTGGTCTTTGAGTTCCGGCAGGTATCTGGTCACCGGGTCCTCGACCCCGCCGATCAGCCCCTCGTCTATTGCGATGCCCGTGAGAGCGGAGGTGTAGGATTTTGCGACCGAGAAGGAGACGTTGATGGAGTCGCGGCTGTAACCGTTAAAATAGCCCTCGTAGAGGATCGCGTCGTCTTTTATCACAATGAACGCGGTAGTGCCCGTCTCTTCCAGAAATTTCCCCCAATCCTTTGCGACGATCTTTTCCCCGGATTGATTTATAGCCATGGGGAATATTTCTTTGAAATTCCCTGAAGCTGTTGCGTCCTTGAAATGAAATACAGGCGGCGCGTTCCGAATTTTCCGCTCGGGGAATTTCCGGTAATCCCCGATGTCGGAACTATTCCAAAACACGTAACGATATGCGTAAGTACATGCTGAAAAAGAGACCAGCGAGAGCAATAAAATGAATTTAACTGAGGGACGGAAGCGGTTCATTTCTCGTTCTTTACGCCGCGCATTCGAGTCTTTGTGGTTTATTCTTCTTTCTTCATTCGCAATATGTCATTTAAGTTAAAATAGGGACAGCCTCCCTTTACGGGCGACTGTCCCTTGAAGTCGATGTCTCCCGGTTTTTACTTCTTGCCTTTTTCGAGCGCGATGATCCGCTCCGTCACCACGGCTTCGGCGATCTGCGGGATAACCTCCCATGCGATCTTTTCGATTTTATCAACGATTAGCTGCAAGAGGGCGTCGGGAATGGATTCGAGTCCGGCGGCTTTGGCGATTTCAGCGCCCGCCTCGGCGATTTGCGCCTGGACCTGGGGAGAAATTGTCGGCATAGGCGGCGCGGCTGCCTGCGGCGGCGCAATTGGAGCGGCAACCAAAGGCTCGACAATCTCAGGCGCCTGCGGCAGAGGGGGCGGAGGGGCGCTCGGAGCGGCCTCGATGGGAATTTCCATGGCGGCTTCCGGCACGACCAATTCCGGCTCTTCTATTATCGGCGCCGGTTCTTCGACGGCCAGTTCCGCAGGGGCATAAACCTCTTCAGGAGCTTCGATGGGTTGTTCTATGGGAATTTCCGCCGCGGGGGCTTCTGCCTCGGCCTCTGGGGCTTCGATTATCGGAGGCTCTTCATAAACCTCTCCCGGCACCTCAAATGCCTCGCCCATTTCGGCCTCGACAGATTCGGCAGCGGCATCCATGGCCTCCGATAATGACGGCGTTTCAGGAGCAGGCGCGGGGGCTTCCATTACGGGAGGCGGAGGCTCCAGCGCTGCTTCCATGGGCGCTTCAAATACCGGGGCAGCGGGGGCCTCCTGGGCTTCCTGGAATCTCACAGGCTCTAAGGGCGCAACGGGAGCGGCGGCATCATATCCGTAAGCCTCCTCCTGCTGGGAAGGTGGAGGAGGCTCGAAGGTTTCAGTGGCGAATTCCGGCTGGTAAGCAGGCTCGGCGGCGGGGACTTCCGCCAGTGGCGCCTCGAAGGCCGGCTCCTGAGGCGCTTCGGCGACCTCCTCGACGGCTAACGGATGATCTTCGAGTGGAATTGCGGTCTGGCTGACAAACTCAGGCGCTTCTTCTTCCGCCATGGGTTCATAAGGCTCCATCTCGACAGCCCCGGCGGGAGGCGTTTCAGGCCCGGTCGGAGCGCCCAGGTCAGCGGCAATCTCCCACGGCTCGGACATCTGCACACTTTCATAAGGCGGCGCTTCCAGTTCTATTGGCGCAGGAGCTGCCGGTGGGAGTGGCGCTTCGACTGGAGCGGGTTCTGCCGGAGCCGGCTCTGGCGCTCCGCCCCAGATGTCCTCAGACGGTGGGGCAGGTTCCACAGGCGCAGAAAGCGCAGCGCCCCAGATATCCTCAGCGGGCGTGCTAGCCTGCGATGGCGCCCATATATCCGCTTCCGGCGCGCGAACCTCCGGCTCGGCCACCTCGAAGGTTTGAGCCACTGGCTCCGGTTGTTCCCACGTCGCCTCGGCGGCAGGCGCCTCTGGCATAGGCGGAGGGGCAGCAGGAACAGGAGGCGGTGGCGGCGGCGGGGCCACTGGTTTAGGGGGCTGAACAGGAGCTGGCGCAACAGGCGGGGTCGGCGGTGGCGCCAGCGGTTCCTGGAATACAGGCTGTGGCGGGGCTATAGGAGGCGCCGGGGTGCGTGGTGTCGGGGGTGGAGGCGGCGCTTGTGGTCTTAACGGAGGAGGAGCAGGCTGAGCGGTTGGGGGTGGCGGCGCGGCTGGAGGCGGCGTAGGAATTGGCGGAGCCGGAGGAACAGCGGGTCGCGGTGGCGCGACTTGGGGAGCAAGGGGTGGAGCTGCCGGGATGGGAGGGACAGGCTGAGGCGCTGCGGGGCGCGGAGGAGCGGGCTGTGGAGCGGCGGGACGCGGTGGAAGGGGTTGAGGCGCTGGGGGACGGGGAGGCGCTGCCTGTGGCGCTGTCGGTCGAGGCGGCGGCACGGCCTGTGGCGCTGCTGGTCGAGGCGGAGGGGGCTGAGGCGCTGGGGGACGGGGAGGCGCTGCCTGT
>Ga0209777_10000792_pt1 | contig 49074 bp, 53 predicted proteins | sample FrelakmetHBP12HB_FD_187147 | JGI IMG/M metagenome (GOLD analysis project Ga0209777, IMG submission 187147) | Freshwater lake sediment microbial communities from the University of Notre Dame, USA, for methane emissions studies -HBP12 HB (SPAdes)... | ecosystem: Environmental > Aquatic >... | reverse complement strand
TAACTCGTCAACTACATTTTTTGGACTTCGCATGCGGTATTTGCGTCCATGCATCCTCACAGTTGCGCAGAACTCACACCAGTACACGCAGCCCCTGCTGGTTGCTAAGTAGAGGATGTCTTCTAAGCAACCAGCAGGGGCAAAAGATGGCGTGCTGGAAACGGTAGGCTGTCTAAATCCTCGATGTATGGTCTGTCCGGGTTTCTGACGATTTTGCCGTCTTTTCGGCAGGTCGTACCCACAACGTCATCGTAGCTTTTGCCTGCTTCGATTCGCTGGGTCAGCTCAAGCACCGTGTTCTCGCCTTCTTTTCTGACCACGATGTCGAGTTCCGGGCATTCTTCGAGTGCATGATCATCCCAAAAAGTAACATGTGCCCCGCCCGCGATTGTTATGCAGTTTGGGCAAGCCTCCTTTGCAATCTTAACCAGTTTCATTGCCGTCTGGTACGTAAGCGTCGATGAAGTTACCCCCACAATATCCGGCTTGCGCCTGCTTATTTCACTCTTAAAATCTTCAAGCGAAAGCTTCAGTACCTGACAGTCGATTACGTTGACTTGGTACTGGTTTTTCTCTAGAATAGCAGCCAAATACCCCAAACCTAACAGAGCAAAGGGCATGTGCATTGCGGCTTTAGCGGGCGCAGCAGGGTTAACTAAGGTTACGTGAGGCTTCATTTCTACTTCACATTTATTCTTCAAAAAGGAGTGCTTTATGCTTAAACATTTCGCCTAAACCGCTAAAAAGATGCAGAGGAATAAAAAACCAAAAGCTACCTAAAAACTGCTGATTGCCGAAGGCGGTTTTGTTAGCAGGCACCAACAACGGTTACTGGCCATCATCTGCAACAACCGCATTCACCCTAATGGCAGCATCAGCAACAGTTACCCCCGCACCATCAGCAGCTGACCAATACTTCATTACCGCAATCGCCGGGCTGTTCGTCTTCGTAGCTATCATAGCAGTCGTGATGTTACAGCAACTGATATCTCGCCTGAAATGTGCATGATACTCAAAAAAAAGTACATGGTTATTTGCCGGAACAATTAACCGTAATTAACTCGCCAATAGAAGACCTGTCTTTTAGCAAGGGCACATTTGACCTAATAACATTCTATTCTGTGCTCCATCATTTGCCTGACTACCTTGCTGCTCTCTCTCTGGGTTCCTAAAGAAGGGCGGTGTGATGTACATTGACCATGAGGCATCACCTTCGTACTGGAAAAACGAATCCAGTAGCCTTGCCAGCTTCCTAAAAGACTTGTACTTCCATTCTAACCCAATAAATCAACAGCCTATACTTCCAGCTCATCGGTTTAAAAGTCCCCACAATCGACTACACATTATCCGACTACTGGCACAAAAAAGAACACGCCCTAAACCACCAAGCCATCGCGGCAGTTTTCAAGGGTGAAGGCTTCGAGTTTTCTAAACGAACAGACTACTACCAAAACGCCACGTGGTTCCCCAACCCACTGTACCCCTTCTACCGGCTACTTTGTAGCCCTGAAATGAGTTATTGGATAGCCAAAAAATAAGTCAGCGCGGTTCTTCGGCTTTTTCCTTCTTTGGTTTAACCTTATTTTTATGTTTGGGAATTTTTGGCAATGAAGCATACAGCGATTGAGCTCTTGTCCGAATGATCTTTTTTGTTTGAACCGTGACTGGCGATTTTGCGATGACTTCGTCGAGCTTCTTTTTAGCTTCTTCTATGCTCTCTGTGAATTCTTCGTTGGATATTTTACCCTCAGACTTCAGCTTTTTTAGTTCTTCAATGTGTGTTGCCATCACCTCGAATTGTTTATCAATTTCTGCTTCTGAAACCGCTTCTGTCTGGGGCATTCGTTTGCGTACATATCGAAACAGCAGAGGTACCTGAATCACGATTGAAATAAACGCTACCCCAAGCACCATCGTGTTTATGGTTTGGATGTCCCCAAGTGAAATGACGGCGGAAGTTGTTATCGTAGCCGCCAGCGCTATGGACAGGGCGCCTTTAACTCCGCCGAGCATGGCGATGTTGCGCCAGACCACGGATATTTTGCCGCCAAATTTATTGAATGCTCCAAGGATTGGGTAAACTGTGGTTGCTCGAGCTACGGTTACGGCGATGAAGGCGGCAACGATGAGGAAGATTGACTGGGAAAGAGTGATTATGTTTGTTTGGAAACCAATTATTAGGAAGGCAACTGAGTTGCCGAGGAACGCGGCTATAGCCCAGAAGGTCGTCAAGGCTTCTCTTGTTGCAGGCTCCATTGCAGAGCGCATCGTGTAGTTGCCAAAGTATAATCCTGCGGCTGCAACTGCGATTAATCCTGAAGCGCCTATGCCTGTGGCTAAAGCATACGACCCGTACACAACCGCAATCGCCAGGATGGTTTCAGCCACGCGGTCCTCTATCAAGCTTGAAAGCACTTCACCCAAGAACGCCACTACCAACCCGATTAAGGCGCCTGCGCCCAAAGTGAAGCCGAAACTCAACAGGGTGTGTGTAACCGAGAACTGTTGAAGACTGACAGCTGAAAGAATTATCGTGAAAATTATAATGCCAGTTGCATCGTTGAAAGCCGCTTCAGTATCTAAAAGGGTGGATAGTTTGGAGGGAACCTTGACCCGCCGGAAAACCTCTAAAACCGTGACCGTGTCTGTGGGCGCGATTAGTGCAGCGAAAAGAAAAGAAACGTAAGGCGAAAGACCCACGCCCTTCCACAGAATAAGCCCCCCGACAGCGGTCGCTATTAGAACACCCATTGTCGCCAGAGCTAATGAGGGTTTGATTACAGCCCGCAGGTCACTTCCGCGCAGATGAATCATAGCTTCAAAAATCAACGGTGGAACCACTAGCCCCACGAAGAGGCCGCCTCCGCCGCCGAAGAGAAGCTGACTATAGATTGACCTAAGTTGAGCCGAAAAAGCTGAGCCTCCCTGTGTAGCAAACAGAAACGCGATTACGGTTATCGTTACGCCGGATAGGACGAGGACCAGCGTGTAGGGTACCTTGAGCTTGTTGGATAGGACTGCCGCTAAGAACGCGATGGTTAGGAACGCCGCCACTACGAGTTCGATGCTGGGAACCGGATTAACCCCCAAGTCTTTTCTGCTGTTTACGTCTCTAATTCTTAGGGGTCTTTATCAACCTGCCTAAGCAAATATGTAGGCGCTGCAACAGTGCTCTTGATCATGCCTGCAATGGGCAGTTTGTATGGGCATTTCGATTCGCATTCACCGCACTCCGTGCATGCACAAGCCTCAACTTCCAAGCCGCTGGAAAGTTTTTTAGCCCAAACCCCCAAGCCATAAACCTCAGCGAGCCCCAAGAACCGCATAACAGCCGGAATATTGATGTTTTGGGAGCAGGGCATGCATTGCCCGCAGTCTCGGCACCACTTTTTCCCAAGGTCAAAGCTGAACCGCCTTTGCTCCTCTGCAGTTAATCCCCTGTATTGTTCAGCGGCTTTCGCGGCGGTTTCAACCTCACTGGCTAATTTCAACCCCGGAATAACAGAAGCGACATCCTGCGATAACACATACCTTAAAGCGCTCTTCACCCTGTCACCGCTACTTTGGCCCAGCAGCGTTTTAAGTTCGGGTTCATCCGAAACCAATGAAAGCGAAGGCTGATAGAGGCAAGTGATTAAAGAGGAGGTTTTGGCGGACAGTGGCTTCATCGCCACCACGCCGACATCATGCGCCCTCGCGGTTGGCACAAGTTCTTCGAGCGCCTGTCGGGTTACTACATTTATGGGAACAAGGACCGTGTCGAACTCGCCGCTCTCAATGGCCTTGACCAGAACCCGAGGCTTGTGCCCCGTGATGCCGATGAAATCCACCAGTCCCTGTTTGCGGGCTTCTCTGCAGGTTTGGAGTGAACCCTCGGAGCCCATGGCTTTGGCAACGGTTTTCTCGTCGTCTATCCCATGTAGCTGAATGATGTCGAGCCTGTCGGTTTTAAGACGTTTTAGGCTGCACTTGAAGTCTTCGAGGGATTCCTGCTTTGTCCTCGAACCCGTCTTGGTCGCAATGATACACTCGTCCCTGACGTTATGGAGAGCTGCGCCGATTTTTTCTTCGCTGTCCCCATCCAGCCTGGCAGTGTCAAAATAATTGATGCCCAAATCAAAAGCCCTCCTGACAACGCCGACTGCATCGGGAACGCTGAGTTCAGATATCCATGTTCCGCCAAAACCAACGATGGAAACTTGAAGGTTTGTTCTGCCAAGCCTTCTCTTCTGCAAAACAACTCCCCTTTAAGCCACTCCAGTGCTCTTCCTCGTGCCGCCCATGAGCCTGCGTTTGGCAAAGTTCACTGCGCCCTCACGGTGGATTCTCTTCAGTATCTGCTTGGGCGCCATGTGGAATTCCTTGAAGAAACGGCGCTGAACCATCATGAGCGAATCATAGTCGAACTCGTCGGTTTTAACGCTGAGCAAAAACTCATCCAACTTCACATAGTTGCCCTTCTCGAGCAGTTCATTGTAGAGTCTGCTGTCGGGGTAGGCGATGAAGGTGTTGAACTGGCACCAGTCAGGGTTTAGTTTCTTGGCGAATTTGAGGGAATCTTCCATGTCCTTGAGTGTTTCATCCGGCAGGCCCAGCATGAATGAACACGCGGTTTTTATGCCGTTTTTCCTGCAGAGCTTAAACGCGGTTTCCACTTCCTGGGGCGTTGTGTTTCTGCCGATGCGCTGCAGAATTTTTGTTGAGGCAGATTCGACGCCAAACCAAATGGTTTTGCACCCAGCTTTACTCATCAACGTCAAAAGCTCGTCGTTGACGAGGTCCACGCGGGTATCGCAGACCCATTCTAAATCCAGCTTGTTCTCAATCATCAAATTGCAGAGTTCAGAGGTCTCTTTTTTTCGTAGCGTAAAGTTGTCGTTGATAAAATAGATTCCTTTGGTTCCGTACCTGCTTTGGAGGTCCTCTATTTCGCCGATGACCCTCTTTGGGCTGAAGCCTCTGCAGATGTTTCCCCAAAGTTTGCGGGTTTCGCAGAAGCCGCAGTTGAACACGCAGCCCCTTGAGATGCTCATGACGTCGGCGGGTTTAGCGTCCAAGTACTCTATTGTTCTGTCGTAGAGTTCCAGCGGCAGAAGGTGTCTTGCGGGGTAGGGGATTTCGTCCATGTTTTCGATGTATTTTGGCGGGTTCTTGATGTTTTCACCGTTGCGCTTGACTGCGACGCCCGCGATGGATGCGGCTGCTTTTTCGTTGCCGTTTGTGATTGCGGCGGCAAGTTCGCTGATTGCCCTTTCCCCCTCACCCATGACGACGTAGTCGATTTCGGAGTTAGCCAGTAAGCTGTCGGGCATGTAGGAGGCGTGCCATCCGCCGACCACAATCTTGCAGTCTGGCTTAGCCTGCTTGATGGCTTTTGAAGTTTCAACGCAACGGGGATACGTTGCTGAGCCGCAGGTTATCCCCACGATTTCAGGGTTAACTTGAGTGATTAACTGCTTGATTTCCTCAGTGGATTTCTTCATGAGGTAATTGTCGAGCATCTGCACTTTGAAGCCTGCTTTCTCGAGTGCAGCGGCAACGTACATCAAGCCGATTGGAGGCAGCCGTTTGCCAAGGTACCATGCGCCGTTTTCAGGCGGAGCCGTGGTCATGAGCAGAACTGTGTTGTTTCCTGTTTTGGGTTTAGAATTCTTGGTTTTAGGTTTGGCGGGCACGGTTTTGTTTTGCCTCTGTTGAAAGGGGGTGTTGTTCCTTTTGATGATTTGCGCGGTTTATAGCTTTAACGGAACGCAGTGCTGATGTAGGAATTCTGGTGGTTTTGCTGTTTCAAGTCAACGTTGCTCTTGACTTCAACTTAGTAAAATCAGTTTGATGTGTTCGAATGTATGTTTGAACATACTTAACTTCGTGATTCTAAATGGTTAAAACAATCAATATACGTGATGAAGTTTACCGCAAGTTGATTGTAATAAAACGAGAGGATGAAAGCTTTAGCACGCTTTTTGAGAGGCTTGCCGACTGTCAGGATTCACGTCAAATATTAACTAAACTCAAAAGCATCAGTCGAGTTTGAAAAAGAAGTAAAAGAACAGATACTGTCTGAAATATCTGAGAAACGTTCTGAACGAAGAAGATAATTGCTTATGCTTGTTTTAGATTCAGATGTTTTGATCGAGATGTTGGATCAAAAATTAGAGAGGGGCTCCGACACGTTCAAACACATTGTAGATAATGGTGAAGATATTTGTACAACGGTCATATGCTTACATGACGTTTTGTTTGGGTTTCATAAATACCATAAACCTGTTGCTGGTTTATTGCAATTTTCAGTCCTTGATTACAATAGAAACGATGCACTGCTTTCAAGCAAACTTGAATTGGAAGCTGAAAAAGTCGGTAAACCCATCGGTAGAACCGATACTATGGTCGCAGCAATTGCCATAAACAACAACGCTATCTGATACACTTTCGACCTAAAACATTTTGAGCCTCTAAAAACACAAGGGCTCAAACTCTTCAAGTAATCGCAAGGCAAATTAGTTCTTACGCCGTTACGATCGCTTTTATTTTTTCTACAAGATGCTGGTTATCCTTAGCAGACCGGACTGTGATGCGGAAGTAGTGGTCGTCCAAGCCCATGAAGGTGCAGCAGTCGCGGATGAGGATGCGCTCTTTGGCTAAGAGTTCTTTGAGCATGGTGGATGTGAGTTTATGGTTCTCTATTTTTACGAGTAGAAAGTTGGTTACGGATGGGTAGACGTGTAAGCCTTCGATTTCGCTGAGACTTCTGGCGAGTGCCGCGCGTTCTTTGGCGATGGTTTTTTTGGTGTTCTCGATAAATTCGGTGTCATTGAACGCTGCCAACGTAACTGGACCTGCTATTGCGTTGATGCTCCATGGCAGTCGCGTCGTCTGCAGTTTGTCGATGAGGGTTCCCGCGGCAACTGCGTAGCCGAAGCGTATGCCTGCCATGCCGTAGAACTTTGTGACTGAACGGATAACGAAGAGGTTCTCGTAATCCTTAACCAAACCCGCGAGCGTGTTCTCTAAACTCTTATCTGCAAACTCGATGTAGTTCTCATCCACACTGAAAATGATGTCTTTCTTGTTGCAGAATTTAACAAGATCCAAAAGCGCTTCTTTGCTGTAGAGCGTTCCCGATGGACTGTGCGGGTTGCAGATGCAAATGATTTTTGTGTCGTCGGTAACTGCCTTCTTGATTTTGTCCGTTTCAAGCGCAAAATTTTCGGGCAGTTGAAGAAACACGGGTTCGCCGCCAACTCGAAGCGTTGCCTTCTCGTACTCCGAGAACGACGGCACAGGAATCAACGCTTTGAAGCCCCGCGGCAGAATCTCCGTAATCATGTAGATAAGCTCGATTGACCCGTTGCCCAACAACAGGTTTTCTGGTTCCACCCCGTGTCCAACGTACTGGGCGATTTGCTCCTTGAATTCCACGGGGTTTGGGTCGGGATAATAACGAATTAACTTGGCATTCTGCTTTACGGCTTCGATGGCTTTTTGGGGAGGCCCCAAGAAGTTTATGGGTCCGCTGAATTCGAGCACGTCTTCGAGGGGTATGTTGTATTTTCTGCTGAAACCCCAGATGTCGCCGCCGTGGCTGACGAACCTGCGTTTTTTACATGTGCTCGACAACTTTCGTTTCCTCCATTAGCCTGCCCAACTCTTTCTCCACTTGCAAGTGCGCTTTATAGTGAGCGTTGTACAAGTTAACGACTTTGTACAGCCAGTACACTCCGCCAACGCCCAGCGTAACTAAAGTTATCACTGCATATGTTTTTATCGGTATTGTCTGCGGCATGAACACGCGTTCTGGCAGAGCAACTGCGAGGTAGGTGTCTTGGCTGCGTTCGTGAGCCGCCAAATCTCTTGACAACAAATACAGGATTACGAAGATTGGCACGATGAGGATAATGCTGGCTGCCCACGCCTTCGCGTTCATTTCGCCTAAACGCCTGTTTGATGCCGGCGGCTCTTTCCCCTTGCTTTTCAGATAATCTGTAATCTGCCCCTCAAACTCTGCCTCTTTCTGAAAATGCCTATTTCTGCCATCGACTAGATGGTAGAACATGGGGAAAAACGCCACGCCGAAAGTGACGACTGCCCCCAGAAACCACATGGAAAACCAGACCTTTCGGTCGCCCTCAACTTTAGTGTTCAGTGTGGTTTGCATTTATGCATCAATTACCCCGTTAATTGCTAACAAGGTTGGGGTAGCCAAACTTTATAAGTTCTTCCATTGGCTTCTTAAATAAAATGAGCCACCGCGAATTGCTTCTTTCCGTTATAATTCCCGTGTACAACGAGGAATTAACTGTAGGCAACGTAATCGACCGCGTGAAGTTTGCCATGCAGCAAATCGGGTTGCAGTATGAGATTATCGTTGTGGATGATCATTCCTATGACCACTCGCTTAAAGTGGCTGAGGAACACAGCGGCAAACTCTACAGCTTAAAGTTGCATCTGGGAAAAGGTTATGCGCTGCGGGCTGGGTTTGCCCAAGCCAACGGCGACGTTATAATCACCATCGACTCCGACGGCTCGCACCGCCCCGAAGAACTTGCCCGCGTGCTTGCCCCAGTCCTAAAAGACGAAGCTGACTTGGTAATCGGCTCAAGGTACCTCAACCAGAAAAACGTTGCCGCAAGAAAGCTCAACGCGTTTGGCGTGCGCATCTTCAACCTTGTCATCCAGCTGTTAACTGGAATCGCCATCACCGATTCCCAGTCGGGTTTTCGCGCCATGAAACGGGAGGTCTTAGTCAATCAGAAGCTGAAGTCGGGCGGGTACGAGATAGAATCTGAAATGCTCGTTAAAACCGCCAAAGAAAGCTTCCGCGTGGTTGAGGTGCCGATTAGTTTTGAGCAGCGCACCTACGGCCGCTCAGGCGTTGACCCACTGCTCGACGGTTCCAAAATTCTGCTTTCAATTGTTTTAGCGTACGTGAAGGGATAAACAAGTGGCTGACGGCGCAACTCCCAAGGTTTCAATCATAGTTGCCGCCTATAACAGCCAGGAAACCATCGAAGAATGCCTCAAATCCATCTTAGCCCAGAACTACCCCGCCGATTCTTTCGAAGTCATCGTTATGGACGGCGGCTCCAAAGACGCCACCGTTAAGCTGGCACAGCAGTTCCCAATCAAGGTGGTTTCCATACGCCTAAACGCTCCAGCAGCCTACAACTACGCCATGAAAATTGCCTCGCATCTGATTCTGGGTTTCATAGATGCCGACGCTAAAGTCGAAGTTGAATGGCTAAACAAACTCGCACCTCACCTTGGCGACCCCAAAGTGGCAGGAGTCAGCGGTAGCATCGAAACATGGAACCAAGATAACCCATGGGCAAGAAGTATCGGGTACGAACTCAAAAACCGCTACAGCCGCATAGGCAAATACACGGGGCGAATAGCTACCATGAATCTGCTCCTCAAAAAATCCGTTATCGAGGAAGCGGGCGGATGGGATGAACAACTGCCAAGCCAATACGACACCGACCTCGGGTTCAGGATAAGCGGTAAAGGCTACAGAATCGCCTACGAACCCGCCGCGGTCTGTTACCACTTCAACCGCCCCACATTGAAGGCGTATTACCGCCAGCAGCTACAGTACGGCAAGAACACCCTCAAACTCTACTTCAAACATGGGCGCTTGGCGAAAGGCGACGAAATCACGGATGTCGGCATGAATATCCAGCCGGTACTGCTGCTGGCAGTCCTAACTTCATTCCTTTTGGGTATAGTGCCAGTGCTCAGGCTGCTGTGGGTTGTTTCGGGCTTAATCTTTTTCGCGATGGCGGTTTACTTTGTTTATTCGGCGGCGAAGATTGCAGTCAAGTTTCATGATTTGACGGCATTGCACTTGTTCATGCTTTACTTTGTGCGGTCGGCAGCGTGGTTTGTCGGCGCAGTCATAACCACAGCAAGGTACCTGACGGGGAGGAACAAGTAGATGCCGCATAAAGTCTGCTTCATCTCGCCCGAATACTGGCCTCTGTCTGGCGGAACAGGCGCCTACGTTTACTACCTCTCAAACGAACTCATTAAGAACGGCTACCAAATCCACATCGTAACGGGCTCAAACCAAAACCAAGACATCCAAGTCAACCCGCAGCTCGACGTTTCTTTCCTCAAAATCCCCAAAATCCCAATCGTAAAATCCTTCATGCTCGCCGCCGCCAGCAGCCGCAAACTCAACAGCATCCGCGCCACCGCCAACGTCGACATCACCCATCCCCAGTTGCCCCTGACGCCAAACTTCGCAGTGCCTCTGAACTTCGGAAAAGCCCTCGTCTGCACCGTTCACTCCACTTGGAAGGGCGAAGCAGAAGCCATTCGCGGCGAACCCTACGGCCGCCTCAACGCCAACGAAAAGTTCCTTGTCAGCGTCAACTGGTTTCTGCGGTTTTTCGAGGAAGGCATGCTTAAGCGGGCACGCAAAATCATCGCGGTAAGCCGCTTCACCAAGTGGGAACTCACGAACTACTACAGGATTCCCGAAAGCAAAATCCGCGTTATCCACAACGGGGTGGACGTAAACAAATTCAAACCCGCCGCTGACAAGCGCAAGGTCAAGGCGGAGCTTGGGTTTAACCCCGACGACTTAGCCATAGTCTCCGTGGGCAGATTGTACGCCCGCAAAGGCTTGTTCACCCTAATCGAGAGCATGCCCGTCGTCGTAAAACGTTTCCCAACCGCGAAATTTATCATTTCGGGCAAGGGGCAGAGCGATGAAATGCACAAACTCACCGCATACGCCGAACGCCTCGGAGTCAAAGATAACATTGTATTCACGGGCTACTACCCAGACAAGAAACTGCCCAAACTCTACCAAGCCGCCGACGTATTCGCGTTCTCCACCTTCTACGAGCACCACCCCTTCGCCGTTTTGGAAGCGCTCGCAACAGGCTTGCCCGTCGTAACCACTACCGTGGGGGGTATCCCAGAAACCATAGAGAACGGGAAAAACGGGTTTTTAGTCGAGACATTCAACCCCAGAGCGTTCAGCGAAAAAATCCTGTACCTGCTTGGCCATCCAGCATTCGCGGGGGAAATGGGTGTGCAGGCGCGGAAAACAATCGTGGAAGAATATGATTGGCGCATCGTCGTTAAAGACGCAATGAAAGTCTACGCTGAAGCCCTCAGTTAGCCAACCTGTGTGCTTTCGCCGCGGTACGCCATAGTTACCTTTTGGAAAAGGTGAACGATGTCGAGCGAACAGAAGAAAAACTTCGTTAGGTATTCGTGTTGGTAAATCATCATTTGGGCTTTAACAGGCAAGTCGATACGTGGCAACTCGAACTTGTGGGCGACCGCGGATACTGGTAAGCCGCTGAGTTGGATGTTTTTTTCTTGGAACCCAGTCTTGTCGGCGATGTATTTGAGGTAGGTTCCTTTCCAGTCCATCTTCATCACTTGGGTGGCTACTATGTCGACTGCCAACGCGTCGTTGCCCGTCAGCATCAAATCCATCTTGACTGGTTTGCCTTTGGTGGGTCCGTTGCCCTCGATGCCTGTTCTGGCGTCCATAATCGTCAGCTGGGGCTTGAAGAGCGTGTATAGGCGGTAGAAGACTTCGGGCAGGTACGGGTGCAGGTAGATGCGTTTGTTGCTGGGCACGCAGCCGAAGAGGTTTTTGATGGCGCCGCTGTAAGCCATGAACTCATGCGTCTTCATCAGCGGCAAATCAACGACGGCGTCGGCATCGAGGATGGTTTTGGGCAGAAACAGCCGCTTCAACGGCGTGTTGCCTTGGAATTTTACTTCCACGACCTTGTCTTCTGAGAGGTTGATTACGGTGCCGCCTGCCGCTTTAACGGCTACTTGAGCGCCTGTCTTGTCAAACGCTGTCCAGCAAGGATAGTTGAAGCCGTTGGATTCGCCCACGATGACTTCGCTGTTCCCGTCCCGAAGCAAACCCACCAGCTGCCCCATCAACTCGGGGCTAGTCACAACGCCAGGCAGGTATTCTGGATGGCTCAAGTTGGGTTTAACGAAAATCTTGCCTTTGCCGCGTAAACCCGAACCCGCAACAGCTTCCTTCACAATTTCACTTACGTCATCTTTGGCGCGGAAAATTTTAATGGTTCTCTGGCTTGCGTCAGGCACTTTTAGCACCCTTCACTCCCATGATACAGCCTGGGTCGCCGTTGAGCATGTCACCGTTATGGTACGCTGCCGACCGTGCCCTGCAGCCGCCGCAGATGAACTTGTAATCGCATTTCCCGCAGGAGCCCTTCAGGTTTGCCCGGTTGCGGAAAGCGTTGAAGAGGGGTGCGTTTAGCCAGATGTCCTGGAATTTTTCGGTTTTGAGGTTGCCGACGTTGACGGGCAGGAACACGCATGGGTGGACGTTGCCCTGCGGTGATAGTGAACAGTAGAGCCGCCCAGCGCCGCATCCGCCGATGAAGTCGCCCAACGGCACGGCTTTTTTGGTTACTTTGACGGTTTGCATGTGCGCCATGGACAGGGTCACTTCGCCTGTGCCCAATGCACCTTGGCATTGGAGTGCCACACGGGCTAGCTGCGGGGCAGTTGCGAGGATGGTAGTTTTGCATCCAGCCGACATACGGTTCAGCAAATACTGCATGACTTTTTCTCGTTCCTGCGGCGACAGGTCCTGGTCAAAGTGGGCTTTGCCGCGTCCAGTCGGAATAAAATTGAAGTAAGTAAACCGTTCAGCGTGGAGTTCCTCAGCTAAATCTATGATGGCAGGCAACTCCGCCATGTTGTTCTTGCCTACCGTCGTCGCGATGCAAACGCACAGGTCCGCTTCAACACAGTTTTTGAGGCCCGCAACCGCCTTATTGAAGGTGCCGGGGACGCCTCGAAAATCATCATGTGTCTTGGCAGATGCCCCGTCAATGCTCACGTCTATGTAGTTAACTTTGGCTTCCTTGAGTTTCTGCACGTTCTCCTTCGTGAGAAGCGTGCCGTTTGAAGCAACAGACACGTAGAGCCCGCGGTCAGAGGCATACCGCGCAACTTGGAAGAAGTCTTTTCGTGTTAAGGGTTCGCCCCCGCTAAACGCCAACGCAGTGACGCCGGCATCGGCTATTTGGTCCACGGCTGCGAGGGCTTGTTCTGTGGTTAATTCTTCTTCGTTGACTGCGCCGCTGTTGCTGTAGCAGTGTTTGCAGGCTAGGTTGCATTTGTGGGTGAAATCCCAAACCACCAAAAAAGGCGCTGAGAGCGACATGGGTTTTTTGATGCCGAAATGTGTAAACGACCGCGCCAAATTCAACACGGCTGTTCTGGCGTAACGGTCAGACAGGAGCCTCTCCACCTTAGCCCGCTTAAATCCGAGTCCCCTGCGCAGGAACTCTATCCAGAAACCGATAACCTGCGAGTAGAGTCCGCTGCATTTGTCGCAGTGCCGGTCGATTTTGCCAGCGTAATCGTCCAGTGCCGCTTCCAATACTGTTCTGCCGCATCCGCCGCATTTTTTAAGAGACATCTGGAGCATCTTCTTAGTCATGGGCAACGTTATCACTGCGTTCCAGAAGCTGTCGTGGCTAAGTATGCTCATGCAGATTTCTCCAAGAGGTCTTGGTAGTTAATTGGATACGTGGGTATGTTAAATATTTCTCTAAAACACCCAGCTAACCAGCCGTATAGCCGTCTTTCAATTTGAGCCTCTGCAAACGTTCAGCATAGAAATAGGGGGTATAGTCTGTGAGCGCACTAGGTCTTTCTTGTTTTAGTCATTATTTTCTGTGCTATTTCCAAGTCTTTGGTCGTGTTGACGTTCAGGAGAACTTCGGTTTCCTCGGTGATTATGGCACTTGTCTCGATTTTGCCTTGGCTTTGGATTTTGGTCCCGTTTATGACGTTGATTCCAGAAACCGCGTACCATTCGCCCTTGTACTCGTCGGTGGAGGAAATGGAGAGCCCTAAGTCCTGCCGCGATTTGATAGGAACAAAAACCGCCAAAAAATCTTTTCCGCAAACCTCGAATTCCCCGATGACTTTGTCGAGGAACTTTCCTGTTATTGCTGGCACATCTGAGGGCATGGTGAGTATTGGTCCTGTCAAATTCGCCTTTGAAACCGCCTGTTTTAGGTCGTTGTGGTAGCCTTTGGCGTTTGTATGAAGAACCTTCCAGCCCTGCTTCAAGCAGTGCTTTTCGGTTTGAGGCGCATTCGAGCTCGTTATGACGTAGAACTCGGAAACGTTCTTAGCATCCAAAATTGCCCCTGCAACCCAGTCAATCAGCGGCTTACCCAAAAACGACAGTAGCGGTTTCTCCGTGGGCAAACCCATTCGGCTTCCTTTGCCGCCGGCCATAATCAACGCAGGAACCTTCATAGCACCACCATCAACACAACCGCAAACAAAACCAGTGTAACAGCCCTTGCAACTTCGTTGGTGGCTCCAATCATATCGCCTGAAACCCCACCGAAAACATTCTCGGAAACCTTCTTCATGACAAACGCAACGGGAACGCTGACTAAAACTATGCCAACGCCCACAAGTCCAATGACGGGATTACCGATGTAAGCGAATATTGGGTAGACAACCAAAACTGCAATCACGTAGGCAACGGTGTTAAGGTTTTTTTTGGCTTTGGAAAGAAAAATCGAGCCAAGTCCCTTGTGCGAGGGTTTTCCAATCCAGACAATCGTAACCATAGCCAACTTGGCGGAGACTTCAGCGGCAAACACCGCAACGAAAGCAAACAAGGGATTAACGACAAAAAACAATCCAACGAAAGCCGCAAACTCCACAGCCAACGCTAAAACAGCCCCCGAATAGGTTACTGTCCAAGCATGCGCAACCATCTTGCGGTCATGCGCATTGCCAAGACCGACAGCGTTGCCTAAATCAATTAAGCCGTCAAAATGCTGTAGCCCAGTTAACACCAAAAGAAACGCGACAGTCATCGCAGCCGCGAAAACCTTCACCAAAAACCCAGTGGGCAACGCAACAACCGCATCAATTAAGCCCAGCAAAAACCCGGCGATGTAGCTTGAAGCCAGAAAGTAAGATGCCCCGAGTAAACCTATTAATGCACCGATCACGGGAAACAGGTACATGTTCTCTGCCGTCGTGAAAATGAAATCTTCTTTTCCGCCCATTGGAATTATCGTTAAGAAAGACAGCAAATCCCTAAAAGTTTTTATAGTTTTCACAGGCGACATATACCTACAACCTTACCAATAGAGAATATAGACTTTGTCGTGACTTGAATGGCTGATTTGAAAGGGAAAAAAGTGATGGTTACTGGCGGCGCAGGCTTCATAGGCTATCATCTGTGCCATAAACTGTCTCAGTTAACTGATGATTTGACGATTTACGATAATTTGTCAAGCGGTAAAATGGAAAACGTCAAGGATAACCCGAAAGCCAAATTCGTGGAAGGCGACATCTTGGACGTTAAGAAGCTCTGCAACCGGCCAAAAGCTGACTTGATTTACCATTTAGCCGCACAGGTCGTGGTTCCCTACTCAATGGAGAATCCGCTGATAGACTTCGAAATCAACGCCAAGGGCACCCTGTGTGTTCTTGAGAAAGCACGCAAAGACGACGCTAAACTGGTCTTTGCATCCAGCGCCGCAGTCTACGGTAACCCCGCGCAGCTACCAACCTCGGAAGACTACGGTTTCCACCCGTTCTCATGCTACGGCTTATCCAAAGTTGTGGGTGAAGAATACTGCCAGATGTACCGGGAACAGTACGGTTTAGACATCGTAATCACAAGGTTCGCCAACGTCTACGGGCTGCGGTGCCACGGCGTAATCCATGATTTTCTCGAGAAACTCGCCAAAAACCCTAACAAACTCGAAATAATCGGCACAGGGCAGCAGTCACGCGATTTGGTGCACGTCTCCGATGTGGTGGAGCTGCTGGCGACCGTTGGTTCGCTTGAAGCTGCCAACGGACAAACCTACAATGTGGGTCTAGGAAAAACAACCAAGATAATCGACTTAGCCAAAATGATGCTCAAAATCCTAAACCTGCAGGACAAAACTGTGGTAACAACCACTGGCGTGTCTTGGCAGGGTGACATAGTCACCATATGGTTCAACAACCAAAAAGCCAGACAAGAATTAGGCTGGAATCCAAAAGTCACTTTAGAAGACAGCATAAAAGAAGTCATCGCCGCGAGGAAACTCTCTAAATGACCGCTGCCTCGCCAGCGAAGGGATTAATCGCCCTTTTGCGGTTACCCTACTGGTTGATGACAGGCGGCTTGTCAGTTTTAACTGCTTTCGCAATCACCAAAACCATGATTGCTCCCCAAACAATCCTGCTCATCTTCTTCTCTATGGCGTTCATCACATCCGCCGGCTTTGCCATAAACGACTACTTTGACCGTGAAAGCGATGCAGTAATCAAGCCGAAACGTCCCATTCCCGCAGGGACTTTGTCGCTCAAGCAGGTAGTGGCGGTTTCAGGAGTGCTCTTCGCTTTGGGCTTGGTTATGGCTGCGTTGATTAACTGGTTCAGTTTCGCCATCATCGCCGTTGACTCGCTGTTGTTGCTGGTTTACTCTTACATGGTTAAGCGCAAGTCTGGTTTTGCGGCTAACATCTTGGTGGGGATTCTAACGGGAACCGCCTTCATGTATGGGCAAGCCACCATCACTTCACCCGCCACGGTGAACTTGGTTTCCCTAAGCCTGTATCCAATAGCTTTCGGCACAATCGGCGGCAACGTGCTGCGCGACATCCTCAGCGTGGACGGCGACTCCAAAGTCGGGTACCCAACGCTCCCCCAGAAAATCGGCAGAGTCAGCGCAGCCAAAGTCGGTGCCCTATTCTTCATGCTGACAGGTTTACTTGCACCTCTGCCGTATTTCATAGGAAACTTTACTATCTACTACCTGCCGCTAATTCTCCTCTGGAGTGTCCTGTTAATCTACGCTTCAATACGCTTGGTAACCTCGGCGTCAACCGTGCAGAACGTGCGCAAGTACGAACGCATAGTTACAATGTCTATGATTCTGCTACCGCTAGCCTTGATAGCTGAAGCTGTCCTTGGAGGGTTGCTGTGAGCGAAACCAAAAGCATCTGCCCCGAATGCCAAAAGAAAATCGACGCTCAACTTTCTCAGGCTAACGGCAAAATCCAAATCACCAAGCAGTGCCCCGAACACGGCGAATTCAAAGCCACCCACTGGCAAAGCACACAAATCTACAACCACATGCAGAAATACGATCAGTTCCAGTACCTCGGCGACCTCAACGCTCCCAAAAACCCCGATGGTTGCCCCTACAAATGCGAAACCTGCACCGAACACGCCTCAGGTACAGTCATCGGCGTAATCGACGTAACTAAACGCTGCAACTTCAAATGCGCCGTATGTTTCTCAACCTTTCCCGATCAAGAAGGGGATTATGAACCAACCAAAGAAGCCCTCATAAAAATGCTTGAGTTCGCAAGTAAAGCTAACCCCAAACCCCCGGCAATTCTGTTCTCAGGCGGCGAACCCCTAGAACGCGAAGACATGCCTGAAATCATCGCTGCCGCACATAAACTAAAGTTCATGACTATCCTCGCCACCAACGGAACCCATTTGGTTGACACGTCGGGATTGGCCAAGAAACTGAAAGACAGCGGCTTAAACATCGTTTATCTGTCGTTTGACAGTTTTCACGAAGAATTCAACAGGAAGGTCAGAGGACGAGAGCTTTTAGACATGAAACTTAAGGCTATTGATGTTTGCCGTAAATACGACATGGAAATCATCCTTGTTAACACATTGATGAAGAGTCTCAACGATAAAGAGGTCGGCGACATGATACGATTCGCAGCCAAAAACACCGACATCGTTCGAGGCTTAATCTTCCAACCCATCGCCTTCACGGGCAGAGCCACCGAAAACCCCTTCCGCGAAAACTTCCGCGAATGGAGCTTTGCCGAAGACGTCGAAAAACAAACTCACGGCGAAATAAAATCAACCGACCTGTATCCAATGTCAGTTATGACTTCCCCAATCAAGATAATGCGCAAATTCATGCAAAAACCCTGGCCGCTGTTCTCCTGTAGCCCACAATGCGGCATAGTCAACTGGGTTTACGTGTCGAAGAGCGGCAAGATGTTCCCAATCAACCGCTTCGTAAACTTCGACCGCTTCTTTAGCAGCATACGCAAAACCGCCGAAAACGCTGAATCCAAAGGCAAACTCTCCCTTCTCTCATCGCTCTTCATGGCTTCGATGCTGTCAATGGACATGTTCCTTGTCACCAAAGAAGTCGGCATGCCAACTTTGATGAAGTCAATCATGCGAATGCATCTCTCGCCGTCTTATCAGTCGCTGGGGAAAATCCGCAGAAGAATCTTTCTGCTGGGCTGCATGGCGTTCATGGATTCCTACAACTTTGACGTCAACCGTGTCCGCCGATGTGTCGTTCACTACATCACGCCGGACTTGAAAATCATTCCATTCTGCGCCTACAACAATGTCCACCGAGTTGCCATCGAGAAGGCGTATGCTGAAAGACACAAAAAAGCCTGATTTGCGCTCCTGCTTTCTGTACGATCTCCCTTTCCCTTATTTGAGCACTAATTTTGAATATGTCAATGACTGTAGAAAAACCAAATCCAGACCTCCCTCTTAGGGATTTAGAAATTAAACAAAAGTTTAGTATATTACTTGGATTTTTAGGACGCAGAGGTTCTGAGTGAACACCAAGGAACCGTCGTCTTTGTGCTGCCAGAGCTCAAAAACCACCGAGTAGCTCCCAACCGTGTTCTCCGTGATGGATGCCGCAGTCTGCCACGGTTTCCCGTTGTTGCTCAAGCGCCCAGTTTCGTAGATCTGCGCGGGCTGAGTTTCGAGTGGGAAAGTGTCGGGAAGAATGTTTACAATTTTCACCTCAACAGTGAAATTGGCGCTTTTTGCCATGTGGTTTTCCACGTTAACGTACACGTTGAAGGTGCTGTTCTGACCAGCCACTAAAACATCTGGGTAACCCGCGGCTTTTTTGTTGGCGTCAAGCAGGTAGATAGTGTTGTAGGATTCAGCCTGAGGAGCAAGAAATGCATAGTAGCCAATGACAGTGGCGGAAACGATGAGTAGCGCAAGAAAAATCGCGACCGCATAGCCTTTATCTTCATTTAAACCGATTTTTCTTCCAATTCTCTTGGCACTTTCTAATCGTATCCGCATCCAGAACCCCCCTAAACATAGTGCTAAATATCTCTATTCCAGACTTAAACCTTCTCAGCTTCGGCCTGCCGTACTTTCGAGCCCTGTAGGTTGTGGGAACCTCAACCATGCTGTAGCCTTCTTTGGCGAACTGCATCAGCATCTCCGTCGCATACGCCATGTCGTATGCTTTTAGTTCCACCTTGTTGATGGCTTCGTGGGATATTGCGCGGAAACCCGACTGGGTGTCGCTGAGAAATTGAGCGTAGAAGAAGTTGAAGAAGAAAGTTATTACCTTGTTGCCGATAAAATTCGTCAACCCCATGGCTTTGTTGGGGTCGTACATGCGTGTGGCTAACACCATGTCAGCGTCTTTCTCAACCATCTTAGCTATCATGCGGTTGATGTGTTTTACCTCGTAGGTTCCGTCGCCGTCAACCATTATTATGATGTTGCCCTTCGCGTTCTTCATACCTGTTCTAAGTGCCAAGCCGTAGCCGCGCCGGGGTTCAACGATTAGTTTGCAGTAGCTCAGCTCTTGAACGATTTCTCTGGTGCCATCCGTCGAGTTTCCGTCGACCACGATGATTTCTTTGGGGTAAGCCAAATCGTTGTGGATGGTTGACACAGCTTCCAAGATATTACCTGCTTCGTTGAGTGTTGGAATTACTACGGAGACCATTTCAACTTTTGACGTCATCAGTTAACTTCCATTTCAAAGGGGCTAATATGTTTCCGTTACATGGTTAAATAAGCTCTTCGTATATTTCGACGAGTTTTTCAACGTTTGCGTCCCAGCTGAACTTCTCTTCCATCATGGATCGAAGCTCCACTTTGCGCTGGGAAAAATCCTGCGCGGCAAAATCCAAAACCGCCTCGGCAAGTAGTTCAGGCTGGTTGGGCGGCACCAGTTTGCCGTAATCTTCCTTTAGGACTTCTCTTATTCCGCCCACGTCTGTAGCTATCACTGGCAGTGCGCATGCCATGGCTTCGAGCGCAACCAAAGGCAAACCTTCACCCGACTTCGAGGGCAGCACGAACAAATCCGCTACATTGTAGTGGAAGGGCAAATCCACGTCGCTCACAAAGCCTGCGAGCTTAAAATTATCCGCGATTCCCAACTTCTGGATTCTCAATTTGACGCTGTCAGAATCAGGGCCCTTCCCAACCGCCAAAAACACGATGCGCGGGTTCTTCTTGACCGCGATGTTGGCGCCTTCTATGAGTGTATCAACGCCGTTCTTGTACACAAGTCGCCTGACAGTTAAAACGACGATGGCGTTCTGGGAGATGCCGAGTTTTCTGCGCATTTCCTCTTTTTTTCCTGCCAGCGGACGGAACTTTGCGAGGTCAACGCCGTTGTGCAGCACCTTAACTTTTTTTGGTTTGGCGCCTAAACGCAGTACGTAGTCTTTGGTGGCGTTGCTTACGACTATGATTCTGTCGGCGTTTCTTAGATTCTGCTTCCCGATGGTCAAGTCGTTTAACCGTTCAACATTGTCGAACATGTTGTTGTACTCGATGAAGGTGTTGTGCTGGGTGAGCACGAACGGTTTGCCGTAGCTTTTAGCCAGTTTACCCGCCGTAAGCGACGTCAAGTAAGGATGCCCGTGGGCATGGACTATTCTGCTTGAGTTTACCGCTCTAAGAAAAGTTGGAAAGCTGCCGACAGTGGGAATAGAATACGGAATCCCAAGTCGAAAACCGGTGTTTAATGATTCATAGCATTCCACATTTACGCCGTCAACCGCGTATTTTTTAGGTGTTCCAATCCTGTTCGTTACGACCATGGGCTCAAAATTTCTGCGCAGGAGCCGTTTGCTTTGTTCATTAACCACCTTTTCAATTCCCCCGACATGGGGCAGGAAGGTGTGTGTGACAATGCAGAGCCGTGTTTGAACCATGGGAGCCCAACTTGTAATTCCTCAATCGGCAGGGTATTATAATCTTATGGTAAAAGCGTGGCGAGCGCTGCTGGGGCTGAATTCTGCACCCCGCTGAAAAAACGCGGTCTTTAGGGCGGTATGCCTGCGCTTTTCAAGGCTCGCGTGTAGACATTTGAAGAAGCACCTGCTACGAGGGCGCCTATTGCGTCGTTGGTCAGCGGCGGCAGCTCCTTAAGGATTCCTGGCTTAGCCTGGTCGAAGCGCACAAACTCGAACATTCCTTTTGAACCCCCGATGTATGTGGCGATGGCTATGCCGATGAGTTCATCAGCGACAAGCCCTGGTCTGCCCATGAAACGTTCTTTGGTTAACCCTGGGATTCTTCCGTTTTCCGCTTCTTCCTGTGCATGGAATGCGGCGACGATGAGGGTGTTAACGTTGACGTCTGTGAAGATGTCGAGGAATTCTTCTTTGAGCATTTCTGTGGCTTTTTGCTCTGTTTCTACGCCTGGGTGGGGAACGTACATTTCGAGGGCGCTCTCGATTAGGCTCTGTAGCGAAATGCCCTTGCTTTCTAGGTAAGTTTGCATTGGTGGGGGTTGTTTGTTCATTCTGTTCAGCCTCACGTTTTAGGGGTGTTGACTGTTTTAAGGGTTGTGTGGCGTAGATGACCGTAATCTATTGGCTGTCGTTGCCGTTCCATTGTTTTGTGCGTTCATACCACTAGTTGGGCTTGAACTTTTTCGTTTTTGCTACTCGTGGAACTACGTTATAAAAAAATTAAAACGTCATGTTAATGCTCTATCTCGGTAAATTCGAACCGATTCACTGTTAACGTATCATTACCCGTAGTTGGGCGTAATATCCACATTAAGTGCGTTAGGAGCGACTAAGCGACAAAGACAAAGACCTATCAAGATACATCTATAGGAGATTTCGTAACTACATTTTGAGGCTATCGAGGCAACATCGTGCTCGATTTTAACATAGTTTTAGAAGGTTTGGAGACAGAGAATTTTATTATGCTAAGTGAGTTCTAAGGCTTGAAGCTACGTCTTCTGTCGGTTGGTTCGAGTCGATTATTATCCAGTTATCAAAGCGTGTTAGCGCAAGTGCTTTAACTCTAACTTTTTTTAAAGAGGCGAGGTTCTCAAACATTTCAATGTCGGTGCGATTGTTATTGATACGGGATGCCGCTACTTCTGGGTTGGCATCTAAGAAAAACATTTTATTCGATTTTGGAACTATAGCTGAAAAGAAGTTATAGCCTATTGAGTGAAGAGGTGATGGTAGATATGCAGTTCCCATCAGGTACCGCACGAATATTATATAGTCGTCTTTTCGCCAGGAATAGAGAAGTACTGAACGGAGAACATCAGCCATATAGAACAAGGCTGATGAAAAATGGGCGGATTTGCCTTTAGAATACAAAAAAATGTGTGCCCTTTGACCGATCCAATTATCACTTTCAGGGTGAACACGTATTGATACTTGTTTGTTCATTTGCTTTAGTGTCTTCAATAGTATGTTTGCTTGGGTGCTTTTTCCAGAGCCGTCTAAGCCATCGATTATAATAAGTTTGAACTATATTCCTCCGATCAAAAACAAAAATGCCAAGGCGCTAATTAGCGGCACTGTTAGGTTATCTATTCCCTTTGGTGTTAGCGCTTCGGTTGCTGTTGCTATAGTTGCAACCCCTAATGAGGCCAATAGCAGTGTAGATGTTGAAAAAGGGCACAGGTAAGCGAAAAGTAACAAACTAAACGTCACGCTTACGAATGTAATCGTAAACATAGCGGTTGTTCCTTCTATGCTCTTTTTTGAAAATATTTTGAATTGGTGACGACCCATCTTTTGCCCAACTATGGAAGCGGTGGCATCTCCAAAAGCCATAGGCAGAATCCCCGCTATAATAACATACGGTTTAGCGGAGAAAAAGAAGGCCAAAACAGTATATGAGATTGCGTAAAGGACTAAACCAAATTGATGCCCGCCGGTTGTAATGTCTGCTAGGCCCGATATTTCCTTTTTTAAATTAATTGGTGAGGCGGGCGAGGCCAAAAGAGTTAGCAGTATGAAAGGTGACGCGACGAAAAATGGGAAGTTAGCTGGGAAACTTGTAAAGGTAAAAAAAGGTATTATGTAAACAAAGTTACCAATCATAATGTGTAGGAACTTTCGTTTTAGGTTTTTTGGGAACTTAGCATCAATTCTTACTGCTATAATAATTATGGCAATTATGTATAAGTAGCATAGTGTGAGCAACACCAAGTTTGTGATGGTTTCAGTGTTGCTAACCATGCAATCTCTACCTCACCATTCCAAATATGAATGACAATAATCCGAATATGAACAGGAACAAGACGGTTTTTTTCGTTTTTCGCGAGTTCTCTCTTTCATGGTTTTTTAGTAGCGAAACCGAGCACCAAAACAAGCCCGCGTCGGTTACTATAACAAATGGTATGAACCAGATTGAGACTATGTCTAAAATTAGCGGTATTGGAGATAGGCAGGCTGCAAAGATGAAGAATACTGCTGCTACCAAAGCTGCCTTTTTGCTGCCAAAGACTACAGCTAAAGTCTTGATTCTGTGTTGTCTGTCACCTTCGAGATCAACTATACCCTTGGTTATTTCTCGCCCTGTATTTGAGAGAAAGGCCATGGATGCAAAGAGCAGTATGTTGATCGCTACAGTGTTAACGGCAACTAGACTGCCGTAGAGGAATGGTGCAGCAACGCAAGCACTCACTAGAAGGTTTCCCGGAAACCCTGCTCGTTTTCCTATTGTCGTATAGGTTACCATGATTATCCATGCAGCCATAGCAAAAATCAAACAATAAAGGCTAATCATGAAGGCAAAAGACAAACCAATAAAGGTCATTACCGCTGTCATGACCAATGAAGTTTTTAGGGATACTTGACCGCTGGGAATCGGTCGGTTTGGCTCATTAATTTTGTCAATGTCGTAGTCATAGTAATCGTTTACTGCCATGGCAGCTCCCGTTAGAGTAAAAGCAGTTATGGCGCCAAAAAGCAGGTTTATCCATTGGAGGTTTCCCAGACCAGTCAAGCTGGCACCCACGAGGACTGCAAAACTCATGACTGTGCAGTTTAATGGTCTTATCAACCTCAGCAAGCCCTCGATTTTAGCCATAAGCGCTTACCCGTATGCTAAGATAATGTATGTCTTATTTTAAAAGACTAACCTATAAAAAAGGATCTATAGGTCAATTTCAGCAGCGTCAGCTTTGAAGCCTGCTTTGAAGTGAGCTCCATCACAGAAGGGCGCCTTTTTGCTTTGACCACAGCGGCAAAGAGCTACCGCAGAGCCTGTAATTTGAGTTTCCTGAGCATTCTTCGTTAGCTTCGCCTTTCCGTTTGATTCAAGCATTATTGGACCATCAATTCGTAGTTTTACTTTCATTCTTAATTCCTCTTTTTTTAAAAGGCAATCGTTTGCTTATAACTATTCCTGAGGAGCTTTAAATCTGGTGCATTGATAATCGCAATCAATTGCGGGTATAGTGAATCTTGTGCTAAGATATAGCAACACCTTAATATAAAAAAGTTGGATAAACCACCCAAACAGTTAGTGTGATGATTTCTGAACATAAAGAAAACTTCGGCTATTCCGCTCAAACTTTTATCGATTTACAAGTTAACTGACAGTTTGAATAGAAAATGCTTACTTTTTTATACAAGTGTATCCAAATTAAATTAACAATTCAAGCTCACCCCAAAACGTCAAAACAAGCACTTGAGGGTGAAACAACATGGGAGAAAAAAACTGTATGAAAGTTGTTGCTTCATGGAGCGGCGGCAAAGACAGCGCCTACGCATACTACTTGGCAACCCAGCAGGGACACCAAGTCATAAACCTGTTAACTATGATGATGAGCGAATTCAGATCGAACTTCCACATGATACCTGCAGGCATCCTTGACTTGCAGGCGGAAGCAGTGGGGATTCCCCTGATTAAGAAAACCACCAGCCCCCAGACCTACGAGAAAGACTTCAAAGTGGTTCTGTTGCAGTGTAAGGCGAAGGGCGCCGAAGGCTTAGTCACTGGCGACATCTATGAGGTCGCTGGGCACGAGGAAGGATGGCTTGGACGCGTCTGCAAAGAAGTCGGATTAACCCCAGTCAAACCATTATGGATGGGCGACACCAAAAAAATCTACCTCGACTACCTCAAAACCGGGTTAAAAGCAACCGTGGTGCGAACCAAATTGGACTTGCTCGGCGTAGAGTGGCTGGGAAGAGTATTGGACCACAAATTCTACGACGACATCCTTAATCTGGGTAACGTTGACCCATGCGGCGAAGGCGGCGAATACCACACCGTAGTCACCGATGGACCCACGTTTAAGAAAAAGATTGAAATTGGGGAAACACAGAAACATAAGCTTGAAGGCGGCTTTGGATACTTAGAAATCAAAAAATTCAAAGCAGTGCCCAAGTAAAGGGAACCCCTATGGATGTACTAGTTGCGAATAATGAACTTAAAGCAAACGCCTTCCTCGACGAAATCGAAGGCAAAAAACCCCTCTTCATCGCCACCATAGCCACCACCGAAACCGCGAAAATCCCCGGTTTATCGGCGGCTGGCATGAACCCTGATTTTACTGATTTTACCCCTCCGGCAGACGCAGAACTGCTTTTGCTCGGCCGGTGCAAATCGATTGCCGGAGTGCCCATAACACCTGACGGAATTCCGACACCTGGCTTGATAACCATGTCGGCGTTGCGTTTAGCAGACATTCCTGTGCTGGTTGTCAACGGCGGCGTGAAGGTTAAACCCCAGATTCCCTACGTCGATGTGGGCGGAAGTAGCGGCAGAGACATCCGAAGCGGCAATTCCGTCGACAACGTGGAAGAAGTTATCGAGCGAGCGAAAATTCTTGGCGAGCATCTTGCGAAAGTGTCGGATTATTTGGTTATCGGCGAGAGTATTCCAGGCGGAACCACAACGGCGCTCGGCGTTCTGTCGGCGTTAGGTGTTGATGCACAGGGGAAAGTCAGCAGCACCCTGCCCCAAAACCCCCACAGCCTAAAAGCGGAAGTGGTTGCGGCTGGTTTGAAAGCGGCGGGAGAAAAATTCGGTAGCCTAAAAAACAACCCCGTGAAAGCGATTTCCTGTGTTGGTGACCCCATGATGGCGGCTATGGCAGGGTTGGTTATCGGCGGGGCGCGGCAGGTGCCTGTTCTGATGGCTGGCGGAACCCAGATGACTGCGGTTCTGGCAATAATCAACGCTTTGGAGCCAAAGGCATTGTGCAATGTGGCTGTTGGTACGACGCGGTGGGTGGCAAAAGACAAGTACTCCGACATCTGCGGTATAATCAAGCAGTTCTGTGATGCGCCCGTTTTGGCGGCTGACCTGGATTTTGGTCCCTCAAAGTATCCTGGCTTGAGAATCTACGAAACTGGCCTGGTCAAAGAAGGAGTGGGAGCCGGCGGTGCATCGATTGCAGCCATGTCCAAGCTCGGCGGCGCCGTCACGAAGGATATACTTCTTAAGGAAATAGAGCGTAACTATGCTTTACTGATGGGCATAAAGTGAGATACGCTTGGTCGTTAAACAGGTAAAGAATCTCCTATCTTTCTTAACCGTTTTCCCAGTCGTCATGGACAAGGATTTGCTTACTGACTGCGCCCGCAACATGTGGGCTTTCCCGCTGATCGGTGCGTTCATAGGTTTGCTCGCGGGGTTGTTTGGGATTGTGGCTTTTCATTTCTTGCCTGGTATCGTCGCGGGCGCACTGGTTCTGGCGTTGCTACTTTGGATGACTGGGCTGCATCACACTGATGGACTCCTGGATTTTGGCGACGGCGTTATGGCACACGGCACACCCGAACACAAAATCGACGTTATGCACGACCAGCTGACGGGTGCAGGCGGCTTATCTCTGGGAATTTTAACGATGCTTATCACAGCACTTGCAGTTGGGCAGCTAAACGTAAGGCTTATTCTTCCCGCAATCATAGTTGTTGAGATCTGCGCAAAGCTTTCGATGGTTGTGGCGGCTTGGGCAGGCAAATCCGTCCACCAAGGCATGAACTCGCCGTTTCTGGAAGCCATGCACGGTCGAGGCGGCAACATCCGCTTAACTGTTGCATTGATAATTTCCTTCGTGCTGGGCTTGGTTTTGCTCAAGTTTGCAGGCATCATAATTGTGGTAACGGCTGTAGTCACTGGCTTAGTGATGGTGGCTGTTGCCCACAAGCACTTCAAAGGCGTCACGGGCGACGTTTTCGGCGCTACAAACGAGTTGACCCGGCTGGTCTGCATGGTTGTTTTGGTGGCGGTGATTGTACGGTAGTCGCGCTCGTCATGGCTGGCGGCAGAGGCACCCGTATGAAGCTTGCCGAGGAAAAACCCCTAATCAAAGTCTGCGGCAAACCCGTCATCGAATACGTGCATGTAGCCTTAAAAGAAGCCAAAAAAATCGATTCCGTAATCGTTGCCACATCCAGTTGCACACCAAGAACTACTGCGCTGATGAAGAAATTAGGCGTACAAGTCCTTGAAACCCCGGGCAAAGACTACGTTTCCGACATGGGCTACGCCGTCCAAACCCTCAAACTGGGAGTTTTCTTAGCCATCGCAGCCGACCTGCCGCTGGTTACGGGTGAAATGGTGGACGCCGTCGTGCAACGTTACGAACGATGCGGCAAACCAGCCCTAACAGTTGCTGTTCCAATGGAAATTAAGGTCAAATTGGGCATGAGTGTCGAGTACTCTTTCAAAGCCGACGACAAAGACGTGGTGCCTGTCGGAATCAACGTCATCGATGGGCACAAACGGTACGGCGACGAATGGCTCGACCAAGACATCTACCTGATGAACCAAGAAGAATTAGCCGTGAACATCAATACGGTGCAGGAATTGCAGCTGGCGGAGCGTTTGCTGGCTCAAAAAAACAAAAAATAAATTGGATATCCCTATTTGTCCCGTCTGATACCGCCGGGGGTATTTCGTCTTAGTTTTCAAAAGACTCTTCAGAGACAGTTTTCTAGGTTGTAATAACAGTTGCTACCCACGCGTTTCCGTTATCCACGTAAGTGAAGGTTTTCTATACATTGTTGATGTAGAACCGCAGGCTTGAAATGCTTGGCAGCGTGGTTTTGGCTATCGTTGATTCTATTTGGTTCGTTCCGCTTTTGTTGATGGTCACGTATAGTCTTATCGTTAAGCTTAGTGATAGGCATTAAACAGCAACACATTCTGCAGACACTTTGCTAATGGCTGCTGAAGTCGCCAATACGACCTACCCCCTTAGATTTCTGCAATGATATAATATTAGGATCCAAATATGCCCAAAAAATGGGCTATTTGTTACTTGATGGCTACAGTTTCTGCTGTTTGCTCTCTAAAACCTCTTTCAGTGTGTCGCGCATTCTTCTGGCGTCTACATCCAAAATTGGCGTCTCACAGATAATTGTCGGATGTAGCCCAAAATCGGCAATAACTTCTGCCAGCATGCGGAAGTCTGGTCCGTACCGTGTTTCGTCGAGGGTGTGGTGGCGTTTTTCTCCTTGGCTGCCGAATTCGATGGCGGAGAAGTGACAGTGCATGCTTCTGAGGGCTTCTGTGCCTAGTTTCTGCTCGACTTTTTCGGCTACTGCGCGGAAGTCCTCGACTTTTTTGAGTGCGCCTTGGTGGAGGGCATGCAGGTGTCCCCAGTCGATGACAAGGTGGGTGCCTTCGACTTCTTGGCCGATGGCGAGGATTTCGTCTATGGTGCCGACTTGGGATTTTCTACCCATCGTTTCTGGCCCAAGCTTTACTTTCAAGCCCAGGGCTTTCATTTCTGCGCTGACTTCTTTGAGGGCGGTGAGCGCGTTTTGGAAAGCAAAACTTTTCTCTACCTTGCCGTAGAAGCCCGTGTGGAAAACCACGACGTACGCTCCCATCCAGTCGGAGGCGGTTGCGCAGGCGATTAAACGCCGTTTGCTGGCTTCCACAACCTCATTCTTGCCAGACAGGTTCACGAAGTAGGAGCCGTGCATGCTGAGTTTAACGTCATTTTTTCTGGCTTGTTCACCGAGTTTCTGGGCGTCTTCCAGCTTTATCTGCGGAATGGATCCCCAGCGGGAAGCCTGGTACTCGAAGGCGTCTAATCCCTCCTCATGCAGGAGCTTTGGAACGTCAGCCATGGTTGCGCCAAGCAGCCTGAACATGGGCGGAACGCCTGCTGGACCAAAACGCGTGTGCTCAGTCATGTAATCCCTTTCTGTTTTAGCTAGTTCTTGTTGCTTTCTCTTTTAAAAGTTGCAGTTCCTCAATTTCAAGTGATTTGAGCATCTTCAACTGGCACTTAAAGCAAATTTGCGTTTCTAAAGTAAACTTGCTATCGTTGGAATCGGCACGTATAAGCGGATATAAACTGCGGCTATCAGAATTCCGACAGTGATCGCCACCAAAGCGTAGTCGCCCTTGTGCAGTTTAAGCGCGTACAGGTTGGTACGTTTCTTTGTGGCTCCCCAAGCACGGCTCTCCATCGCCTCCGCAAGCTCCAGGCTTCTGCGGATGGCGCTGACAATCAGCGGGATGAGCACCGGCACGTAGTTTCGGATTCGCTTTAACAAACCGCCCTTCTCCAGCTCCAAACCACGTGCTTTCTGGGCATCCATTATTGTCTGGGCTTCCTCAGCCAAGACGGGCACAAATCGCACCGCGGTTGTGAATGCAAACGCGAACTCGTAGGGCACGCGGGATTCCTCAAGTGCCAGGCCTAGGTGGTCGGGTGAGGTGGTTAAGAAGAAAACCGAGAACGACTCGATGAGCACCACGAACCGAAGAGTCATGGCTGCCGCATTCTCGACGTTGGGGGCTGTAAAGTGGTAGCCTGAAGTGAAAAACGTCGTGGCAACGTTAACCACAAAAATGAAGGTTGCCAGAAAAGCCGCGCCGCGCAGGGAACGCAGCCACTGCCTCTGCACACGCGCCAGCAGCACAAACGGAATCTGCATCAGGAACAATATCAGTAGCGGAATAATCTGGTAAAAAATAATCGCCACCACAAAGATTGCTATGACGTAGACGAATTTTATTCTGGGGTCTAAGTTGTGGATTGGAGAGTGGACTTTTCTGAACCTTAAGCCGTCAAAAACGCTCATTTCAGCCTGATGCTCTCCTTGGCTTTTAGGATGGCTGCTTTGGCTTCGTAAATGTCAATGACGTCCTTAGGGAAACCCAGCGGCGCCAGCTTCATGAAGACCTGCGCTATCTGCGGCAGCACAATCGACGACATCTCCAGAAGCGCTGGGTCGGTGAGGATTTCTTTTCCGACGCCATCAGCGACGATTCTGCCCTCCTTCATCAACACTACTCGCGGGTTGCATTCCGCCACGAACTCCACGTCATGGGTGACGGTGACCACGGTTTTATTCTGGGTCTGCATCTGCATGATGAACTGGCGCAGTTTGTCCTTCTGCTCATGGTCCTGCCCTATGGTGGGTTCATCAAGAATCAGCGTTGAAGGATCCCAAGCCAGAACTGAAGCCAATGCGACGCGTTTGCGTTCGCCGCCGCTTAGCAGGAAAGGCGAGGTTTTTCGGTACTGCGTTAATGACATCAGGTTCAGGGCCCATGTGACTCGTTCTTTGATGACTTCTGGCTTGAAACCGAAGTTTTTGAGGGCAAACGCGATTTCTTCTTCGACGGTTTCGCTGAAGAGCTGGTGGTCGGGGTTCTGGAAGACGAAGCCAACGTTTCGCGACAGCGCCGCAACGCTCGACTTGGTGGTTTCTACGCCATCTACGAGGACCTTGCCCTGTGAAGGCTTAAGGAGCCCGTTGAAGTGCTTGACAAGCGTCGATTTTCCAGCGCCGTTCTGCCCCATTATGGCAACGAATTCGCCGTCCTTGATAGTTAACGAGGCGCCTTTTAGGGCTTCAACCTTGTTGGCGTAAGAGTAGCGGATGTCCTGTGCCTCAATCATTGGGGTTTTAGCGCCTCCAGCAGTCGGTCAGCCAGTTCCTCAGAGGACAGCGGCGTGGTATCGCCGAGGTTTAAGCCTTCTTTTTTGAGCATCTGGTAGAGTAGCGTTGCTTTGGGGATTCCCACGCCGATTAAACGGGTTTCTTCGCTGTTGAGGATTTTTCTTGGGTCGCCCTCTAAACGCACCGTGCCCTGATCCATAACGATGAGGTGGTTAGTGTACTTCGCCGTTAAATCCAATCGGTGCTCCACGAGGATGACGGTTATTCCCTGTTCCTTGTTCAGTTTGTAGATTACTTCAAAAATTTTTTCGGCGCTCAACGGGTCAAGAAATGAGGTGGGTTCGTCTAGTACGATGACTTCTGGTTCCATAGCAAGCACAGATGCGATTGCCACACGTTGCTGCTGCCCGCCAGAAATTTCGTGGGGTGAACGTTCGCGTATGTCATAGATGCCCGTTTGGTTCAGTGCCCAATCGACTTTTCTGCGCATTTCCTCGCGGGAAACACCCACGTTTTCCAAGCCGAAGGCAACGTCTTTTTCGATTGATAACGCGAATAACTGGTTTTCTGGGTTCTGGAACACCAAGCCCACGTGCTTCGCCATCTCGTAAGTGTGGTGCTTGAGTGTGTCTATTCCAGCAACGGTGATTTCGCCTTTCAACTCGCCCTGATAAAAATGCGGAACAAGCCCGTTGAAGGTTCGGCACAAAGTGGTTTTTCCGCAACCGCTTGGACCCGTAATTAAAACAAACTCTCCCTTCTCCACCTTAATCGAAACATCCACAATCGACGGTTTTGTGGCGCCTGGATAGGTGTAGGTGAGGTTTTTTGTTTCAATTATAGCCATATTTTTTGTGCCTGCTCACCTTAAGCGTGAGAGTTTGCTCATTTAAGCGTAGCTACGCAGTTTTGGCTATTTTCTGCTTGACAAGTACCAGGCATTGCTTGAGGGCTACTTGGATTTCGCCTTGGCCGCTGACGCCTGAAGCCATCGCGTGTCCTCCGCCGACGCCGTGCAGGTACTCTCCCAGCGGCGCCGCGATGTCTGTTCCTAAATGTACTCCTGCCAACTCGTTGAATTGGCGTGTGCAACGCAGGCTCAACTCGACTTTTTCGCCTTTCTTGCCCGCAACCGCCGACATGTGCGCTCCCAAATCAACCAAGGATTTGGCGGCAGGCGCTTGATAAGCGCTGACATGCGAGAGCGCAATAATCCAGCCTTCGACCTTCACGATTTTTGCTCTCTTGCAAGCCTTCAACTTTGCAACCCGCTCGGATGGGTCGATGGGCATGGCAAACTTCGCCAGCGTCTGCTGGGCATCTATGCCTTTTGTAACTAGTTTAGCGATTATCTCAAAAGTCGGTGAATTAGCCAGTGCAAAATGACGTGTATCAAACGCTATACCTACAAACAGCGCCGTGGCCTCGTTGAGGTTAGGTTCGACACCTGCTTCGCTGAACAAGCGGTAGATTAACTCGCAGTTTGCAGCTGCTTTCTCGTCCACGATGCAGACTCTGCAGGTTTTCATGGTGTCGGGGCTTGGCGCGTGGTGGTCTATGATTATTTTTGGGGACGGCGACTTTTTTATTACATCCGCAGATTCGTCGAGCTGCTCGACGCTGTTCATGTCTAAGAGCACGATGGCTTCGGCGGATTCGATGTTGGGTTTAAGATTCACGGTTATGGGCAGGTGCTCAAACAACTGCTTAGCCGGCTTGTTGACACCCTGCGGGCACCCGATTTCCACCACTACGTTGGGCAAGAACCGTTTAAGCAAACCCTGAAGCGCGTACGCTGAACAAATAGCGTCGGCATCGGCGCTGCGGTGGCACAGCAAAAGAACAAACGACGCCTGCGATTCCTCTAAAACTTGACGTAAATCTTTGAAGCTCATTTTATCTTTCTCAAAAAGTTTTCAGTCGCCCTATGTGCTTCTTCCACTGCTTCCTTAACTACTGCCTCGGCATCGACGTCTTTTGTTTGGGGTGCTAAAATCAGGTCGATTTCAACCGTTACGTTCACAGGTTTGGATCCGTCAGCTTCCACGCTGATGTCTAATCGGTCGATGTTTTTGTGGGAAACTTTGGATAAAACGTATTTTCTTGCGGCGTCTTCGGCGGTGGAGCATAAAAGTTCGATTTGCTCTGTGGTCAGCTCTGGGAATCCGAGCTCAACCACAAGTATTCACCTTAAGATAAGGGTTGACCAGAGACGGGGCTTAGGTCCTCTTGCAGTTTTGTTTGTGCTTCTTTGACTTGGCTGCGTATGCGTTCTTCTTGTCTTGTTAGTACTGTGCTGCGTGTATCCAAAAGTTCTTTTCTTTCGACGAGTTCTTCGGTTACTTTTGGTTTTTCTGCTTTAACCAGCAGTGAGCCGATGGCTTTGTAGATGACTGCGTCTTCTGCGGTTTTCTGGAGTTCAGCGACGGTTTGGTCGACTTCGGTTTTTTCCATGGCAACCTGCTGTTTCTGAGCTAAGATTGACTGCAGAGTTTGCTGGAGTTGTTGGAGCCGAAGAAGCCTTTCTTGAACGTTAGGCGGTAAATTTGAAATTTCGTCACTCACGTTTTATTCCTTCCGTACCAGCAATAAGATAAGCTCTTAATTAAGCATTTCCAACCAGAAACAAGGATGGTTTTCCTTTTAGTAGTTGTACGGAAAGACTCCCTATACCACAACAACCAACACGCTGTCTTGCCCACTGTGTTTTGTCGTCTAAGGTTTCATGGGGTCGTATGTAGTCATGGTAGATTTGGTATCCTTGCAGGATAATGGTGCGTTTCTGATTTAAGCCGCGCGTGGTCTTTTCGCGGTCTCGGATTTCACTGTTTACTCTTTCCATCTTTTGGTTGTTGTGGAATCGCCTTTGATCATGCTCCTCAGAGGTTAAGGGTGTTCCGTGATGGTCTCGAAAAAAGTACCTGGTTTATCCTGGGGCCGTCGAGTTCCAGTAGTACACGTGCTGGTAGTTCACGCCAGTCACTGGGTAAGCAGAGTCCTCATAAACGATGTCAAGACTGACCCCATAATAAGCTAGCAATTTGCTTGTGACTAAAGCAGTCTGCTGGGTTCTGTTGTCGGTCAGCCAGAAACCCCAAATAGTATCATTGGGATTACGCAAGCCCCACCCAAAATTTTTGGGCAAAACCAACGCGGCTGTGGGACTACTTAAATCAGTGACATGTTTGGTGGTTATGGTATTCCAGAATTTTTGCATTGCCGCAAAATGTTCGTCGGTAAGGGTTCCGTAGGCGCCGCCATCGTAGGGATAGTTAAAGATGGTGATGTACTTTGCTCCAGCCTGATAGGACATCATCATTTGTTTGTAGATTTCTTCTCCGGTGTCAAGGTAGGGCGGGTTATAGTACTTCCAAGTTATTATGGTGCCCCAATCCTTATCCTGCAGCCGCGCTGCACCCTTAACCAAATCAATCTGTTCAGCTACGCTGTCGTTCCAGCCCAGCTCGGTGAATATGGTGTTGTATCCTCCTTTGTAATCCCACCAGTACAAGCCATAGTCGGAGGTGAAAGTGAGGATTCCGGATGCGGTTAAGTTTTCAAAGCCGGGGTCCTGGGTGATGACGTATTGCATAAAAAAATCGGCTTCTATCTCATAATCGTCGGGCGTTAGTTTTGTCCCGTTGTCGACGTAATTGAGCAGTTTCTGGCGAATATCATCCAATGCGTGGCCTGCTGGAAAATCTGTTTCGTTTAGACGTCCCGCTGCCCGTTCATAGAACTGTCTCCAAGTTGCGTCAAGTTGAATGCCGCCTGGTTCATCGTTGTAGTATATGCCCAGGAATTTGTTTCCCCACATTTGGGTCCACCGCTGTTTAATGGCATCAAGCGAGGATTGCTGCCAAAACCAGTTCCAGCCTGAAGGCTTAGTTGCATCTTTAACTCCAACGTTAACAATTACAGATAAGCCGTTAGCTACGGCGTAATCGCATATTTCCTCAATCGCGGATTGGTTTGTGCTTATGGGGTTTCCGCCTGTTGCAAAGACGAATAGGTTGGTATAATCTTTGACTTTGTCGATGAGTTGTTTAGCTTCGGCTGTGGTGTTTCCCGCAAAAGCTACACCCACGTAAACGTCAGGGTCGGCTTTTACTTGGCTAACGTTAGAATAAGATATGTAAACCGCCAACATCGAAACCGCTAAAATCACAATCAGGACGGCTGAAATCAGAAATTTCCTGACTCGTTTTGCGCTGCTCATTCTTAAACCTTACCATACCATACATTTTATCCATCCCTTAATGCTTTGCCCCAAATCGCCCTCAGCGCATAAACTTCGCACAAGGGCAGTTTTCACTCCAAAGTCAACATGCCCCTTCTCAACGTAAAGCTTAGAGTGCTTGTTTTGTAAAGTCTTTTAAGCACCCAAACATTAACCAACAACACAAGAAGGGGCGAAAAACGAGTGGAACGAGCCAAAGTCGTAAAAGAAGAATTGCAGGAAAAGGACATTCGTTTTCTAGCAGTTTATGTAGAAGCTAAAAACTCAATTATGATTATGCTGAGTGAGAAAGAAGATAAGCTCGGCACCTTGGCAATCGCCGTTCCTAAACCCAAAGACCTCGTTGGCTCAGTCACTTCATCGGTGCTTTTAGGCGACAAAAACGTTATTTCTGCGCGGATGTTCGCTGAGCTCGTTGCTTCTAAGAAGGGTAAAATCGCCATGGTCTCCATTTACCTTGAGACGCTCAATGAGCTGCAGGCGCAGTCGTTCTTCATGCATCTTGTTGACAAGTTGATTAAGAATGAGGGTCAGAAGGAACCCGCAGCAATCTAGTTTTCTAAATAGTGAAGGCTCAATGATCCGCAAACTCTCAAACACGCATTTCCAAGCAATCTTGACTGTAGTCAATGAGGCCGCCGTTGCGTACAAGGGCAAAATTCCCGCTGACAGGTGGAAAGAACCCTACATGTCCACAGAAGAACTGCAGGAAGAAATCGAAAGCGGCGTCCAATTCTACAGCTGGACAGAAAACAGTAGCCTAATCGCCGTTATGGGAATCCAGCCCGTCAACGGCGTCACATTAATCAGGCACGCATACACCCTCACGAGCCGCCAGCGCAGTGGCATCGGACAAAAACTCCTCAACCACCTACTCAGCTTAGCCCGAACAAACCGAATTCTGGTCGGCACATGGGAAACCGCGCCGTGGGCAATCAAATTCTACCAAAAACATGGGTTCACTCTGCTTTCAAGGCAGGAAACGAACAAGCTGCTGAAGACGTACTGGAACATTCCTGAGCGGCAGGTTGAAACCTCAGTGGTACTTGAACATAAAAGGCAACCGAAATGAAAACACTCCTCTTAAAAGTTAACCCCGAGGACCCCGACGCCGCAAAAATCCAGGCGGCGGCAGAAATCATTCAGCGGGGCGGGTTAGTGGCGTTTCCAACTGAGACGGTTTACGGGTTAGGCGCAGACGCACTCAACCCTGCGGCGGTTTTGGCGCTTTTTGAGGCTAAGAAGCGTCCGCTGGATAACCCGCCAATCTTTCATGTGGCTGACCCCGCGGAAGTTCCCCGGCTCGTTGCGGAAGTTCCGCCAAAAGCCATTGTGCTGATGGATAAATTTTGGCCTGGACCCTTAACCCTAATTTTCAAACGTTCAAGCCTTATGCCGAAGGTAACGGTTGCAGGCTTGGCTACAGTTGCAATCCGCATGCCAAAACACAAAGTTGCCCTATCATTAATCAAGCAAAGCCGCTGCCCCATCGCAGCGCCGAGCGCGAACCTCGCGGGCAAACCCAGCCCAACCACCGCACAGCACGTCTACGAAGACCTCAACGGAAGAATCGACGCCATAATAGACGGCGGAGCCACAAACATAGGGGTAGAATCCACCGTCGTGGATTTGAGCGTTGACCCGCCTATGCTTCTTCGCCCGGGCGGCACACCGTTTGAAGCATTGAAGAAAGTGTTGGGCGACATGAAACTTCATCCTTTCGTCCAAGCTGAACAGGAGCTGTCGCTGGGGGAGATTCGCTCACCTGGAATGAAACACAAGCACTACGCGCCAAAAGCCAAAGTTATCCTCGTTGAAGGAGATGTGTTAGCCATTAAAACTAAAGTCAAGGAACTGGCAGAATCCTGCAAAGTTAAAGGCGAAAAAGTCGGTGTACTCGCCACAGACGAAACCCAAACTGCCTACCACGCCGATGTAGTTAAATCGCTTGGCAGCCGCTCCAACCTGGCGGCCGTCGCGCAGAACCTGTTTCGCTTGTTGCGTGAAGTTGACGCGGAAAACGTCGATGTCATAATCGCTGAGGGTGTATCTTCGGATGGGCTTGGGTTGGCGGTGATGAATCGGCTTCGGAAAGCGTCTGGCTACCACATAGTCAAGGCAGAATAGTGTTGGAGCAGAGTGTAGTCAAACATTTTCAAATTCCACCCAAACTAGACTTGATATGGAGTTATTTTTTAGGGCGACTAAATTTTCAGGTGGTGGTTCTTTGCCTCCAAGGGGCGTTGAAAGCGAAAAAAGAAAACGGCAGTACGAGCACATCAAGGAATCTGAGCTTAAGCGGGGAGCATCAGAAGAGGATGCCGAGCGTATAGCCGTTGCAACCACGAACAAGACAAGACGGGAAAAGGGCGAGACTGAAAGTTAAACTTGCTTTCAAGTTTGCTAAAGTTAGTCAGATATTTTATGGCACAAGCTCTGGGAAAAATTTATATCTCGAGATCTGATTGTTCCGTTTAGAATATAATAACTCTAAAGGAAATATTTGGTGAAAAATATGTCTCAAGGTTCAGGAAATATTCCAGTTCTAGTATTAAAAGAAGGCACAGGCCGCTCAAATGGCCGCGAAGCACAAAGAAGCAACATCATGGCTGCAAAAATAGTGGCTGAAGCTGTAAAATCAACGCTCGGTCCACGTGGCATGGATAAAATGCTCGTTAACAGCATGGGTGACGTTGCAATAACCAACGACGGCGCAACCATCATGAAGGAACTCGACGTTCAGCATCCAGCAGCAAAAATCCTCGTCGAAGTCGCAAAAGCCCAAGACAACGAAGTCGGCGACGGAACAACAACCGCAGTCATCTTAGCCGGCGAATTGCTCGCAAAAGCTGAAAGCTTACTCGATAAAAACATTCACCCAACAGTCATAATCGAGGGTTACAAGAAAGCAAGTGAGGAAGCCCTGAGGATTCTGGATAAAATAGCCATCCCGATCGCTTTTGAGGATGAAAAAACCCTGCGTGAAGTCGCAATCACATCCATATCCAGCAAAAGTATCAACGTTGCAGAAGACCACTTTGCAAAGATAATCGTTGAAGCCATAAAGCAGGTCTCCGAGAAAGTTGACAAAAAATACGTTGCAGACATAGACTTGATTAAAGTCATTAAGAAACACGGCCAAAGCCTCGACGAAACAGAACTCGTCAAAGGCATGGTCTTAGACAAAGAAGTCGCAAGCTCAGGTATGTCCAAGCTCATCGATGGCGCAAAAATCGCCCTCTTAAACGCTAAACTCGAAATCGAGAAAACCGAGTTCGACGCAAAAATCAACATTGAAAGCCCCGATCAAATGAAAAAGTTCCTCGACGAAGAAGAACGCATGCTTAAAGAAATGGTTACCACAATTACCAAGTCAGGTGCGAACGTTGTCTTCTGCGAGAAAGGTATCGACGATATGGTGTTGCACTTCCTGAGTAAAGCAGGCGTTTTAGCCGTTAAAAGCGTCAGCAGTAGCGACATGGAGAAACTCTCCCGCGCTACAGGCGCCAGCATCGGAGCAAGCGTAAAAGACTTAACACCAGACGCACTGGGCAAAGCTAAACGCGTTGAAGAAGTCAAAATCGGCGACGACAAACTCATCTACATCCGCGACTGCAAGAACCCCAAAGCAGTAACCATCGTTATCCGCGGAGCATCCAAAAACGTCATAGACGAAGCAGAGCGTTCACTGCACGACGGCTTATGCGTAGTCCGCAACGCAATCGAAGACGGTAAAATCGTTGCAGGCGGCGGCGCACCAGAAGCAGAGCTCTCAAAGAACCTGCGCGCTTACGCAGTGAAAGTCGGCGGACGCGAGCAGCTTGCCGTTGAGGCTTTCGCTGATGCAGTCGAAGAAATCCCGTTGACACTCGCCGAGAACGCAGGCTTAGATCCCATAGACATCATGGTTGCACTCAGAGCCCAGCACGAGAAACCAAACAGCCAAACCTTCGGTATCGACGTAACCACAGGCAAAATCATCGACATGTACACAAAAATGGTCATTGAACCACTCCGCGTCAAGCAGCAGGTTATAAAATCCGCAACCGAAGCCACCAACATGATACTGAAAATCGACGACTTAATCAGCATCAAAGGCGGCGGCAGCAAGATGCCCCAGATGCCACCAGGAATGGGAGGCATGGGTGGCGGCATGGGTGGCGGCATGGGTGGAATGGGCGGTATGGGCGGAATGCCATACTAAACAAACCAAACTTTTTCTTTTATTTTATTTATTCTAAAAACAAATTGGTTTTTTTTCGGCTCTAAGTTTTATTCGGTCACTTTTTAAGTAAATTTATATTCCGAACAGCTAGACATATTCATTGTCTTGGAGACTTCCACTATGAAACACGTAAAAATTTCAGCGTTCGACTGCCCCGACGCTTATTTCAAAGCGTTAAACACCATTTGGAAAGAAGGCGACCCATTTCAAGTGGGATACGGCTCAGAAGTCACCCAGACAAAAAAACTCAACTTAACCATCGAAATTGCGCATCCTGAGAACCGCCCGCTCGTCAGCGACAAAGCGCCCTGCGACATGAAGTACGTGCAGTGGTACGCATTGACCTATTTGTGGTGCGGCGAGGGCAAACAGGATGAAACCTATACGTACGGTAGCAGGCTCCGCGAACCCGTTGACCAAGTGGCAGAAGCAATCAAAAACTACGTCAAAGAGCAGCGCGACCGCCAAGTCACGATGGTTGTGAGGTTGCCCGAAGACATCTACAAGATTAACCCAAAAACGACGGAGCGTCATGAACCGCCCTGCCTAAGCATCATAGACACGGAAATTCTCGACAACAAAATGCACCTGACCTGTTACTTCCGAAGCTGGGACGCTTACGCTGGTTTGCCAGCAAACATTGCTGGGTTGCAGATTTTTAACGAGGCGTTTGTGGCGGAAATCAACGAGCGTGGCAACCTTAATTTAGAAACGGGCAAACTGGTTTTTCACTCCAAAAACTGCCACATCTATCAGCGGCAGTTCAACCTTGTTAAGGAACTCTTCGAGCCCAAAGACAGCTCCAAGAGACTCTCGAAGACGATGGATGAAATGGAGAAAGAAGAGTAATCGGCGAAAGGTTTTGAGCGACAGATTAGTCCGCGTTGGCAAATGGGCAGAGTTCAAGCGCCTCGTTGACGAGTTAAAACCCGCCTCCATAGTCTACAACATCGAGCAGACGGGCATCTCAAAAACACGCGAATTCACCAGCCTGCGCCTTATCATTCCATCCAAGAACTACTACGTCTACGTGGATTTCCCCAAGGGCGACGCGCTCAGGGAAACAGGAATCCCCATCCATGTGGACCCAAGCGGAACCCGCTGCATCGAAGACACCGATATCCGAGCCTTCCTCAAAAAAATGTTCGGCGAACTGCCTGTCTACTCCTACTGGATAACCTAAGTGGCTAAGGTTTTTTTGTCGGGTACCCAAGCGCTGTCCATGCTGTCATGCCGCCCAGCACGTTGCTGACGTTTTTAAAGCCTTTTCTCTCTAGCATGCTTGTGGCTATGCTGCTTCTTTTTCCAACCGAACAAATGACTGCTAGCGGTTTGTCTTTGGGTAGAGAATCCGAATGGTCTGGCAGATTAGCGAAAAATATGCGCCTTGCGCCCTCCACAGTGCCTTCCTCTTCCCACTCGCTTGGCTGTCGAACATCCACAAGCAGGACTTCGTTCTTGTCCAGTTTGTTTAGGAGTTCGGTGACGGATAGTGTACTTATGTGGTTTATGGGTTTGCCGTTTTCTTGCCACTCCTCTATACCGCCGCATAAGTAGCCGCACAGGTTGTCAAGCCCCATCCTGTGCAGGTAAACTGTCGCTTTATCCATGTCGGCTGGACGCTCGTGAACAAAGATGATGTGCTGGTCAGTGTCCAGTATCCAGCCTGTGTAGGCGCTGGTTCCCTCAAGCCAAATGCTCAGTGAGTTGGGTATGTGTGAGCCTGCATAAGCATAGGGTCTTCTGGTGTCTATCACTACCATGTTGGGCTCCTGCATTTCTTTTTCAAAAGCCTGAAGCAGCAAGGGGTTGTGTAGCGGTAATTCGCTTAATAGAGGTGCACCGTTGAGGTTTAGCTCTTCCATTTTGTGGAAGTACTTTGGCACAATGAGTTCTTCGCTGGATGCTTTTTGGATAAACTCTTCTTTGCCAAGTTGCAGGTACGGATTCGTTTTTTTCTCGTACCCGATGGTGGTTGGTTCCTGCCCGTTTATGCCGTGGCCGCAGACGCTTCCCGCGCCATGAGCTGGATAAACCAGAATGTGGTCGCCGAGTGGCAAAAGTTTTTCGTGCAGGCTGCTGTAGAGTTTTTCTGCTTGTGTTCTCTGGGCGGTTTTGCCGTACAGGTCTGTTCTTCCCACTGAGCCGGCCAACAGGGTGTCGCCCGTGAAAACCATCAATGCCTCAGCGTTGTTGGGCGAATTGATGAGGTAGCTTAATGATTCGTTTGTGTGCCCCGGCGTGTACAGGGCTTTGATTTTGACGCTGCCAGCATTCAAAACGTTGCCATCCGACAAGTTATGCTCCCCGTACTTAAACGGCAAAGTGCTGCTGTGGCCGATTTCTGCATGGGTCATGTTCTGCAGCTCCAATGAGCCCGTCACGTAGTCTTCGTTGCGGTGGGTTTCCAGAATGTACTTGATTTTTGTACATTCCTGCTTGGCAAATTGAGTGTAGATTTCGCAGTCGCGGCGAGGGTCGATGACGACGGCTTCTCCTTCGCTGGATAGGTAGTAACTGTTGTGGGCTAAACCCTCGGATTTAACGATTTTAAGCTTCATTCTTTATCCCCTAAATATGGTAACTGCCGATGTTTGTTACCTAAAACTGGACCTTTGCCAATTAATACGAAACAGGTAATATGATTTATCTCTTTCCAAAACCCAAGCCGCCACGATTAACTCTTTATAGCGCAGAGCGCCTAGCATAACGAGGCGAAGTCTATGGGTCACAACATGGCAACGTGGAAACTGCTCGAAGGAATGATGATTCAACTCAAGAAAGAAGGCGTCGCAATCCCATCCAACGTCATGGAGGATTTACGCGCAGCCAAATCGATGATTAAACTGTCATGCATGAAGGGCAGCGGCGACGCAATCCAGAAAGCCGAAGAATACCTCGCAAACGTCGAAGCCTACGTGATAAACCAAGCCCAAACAACCTTCGACTCCGAAACTGCCGACCAGTGGCTTCGGCGCCTCGAAGAAGCCAACGCTGAAGTCTGCGAAGAAACAACAGCTGAGAACACTTATGTCACAGGTGTTCCAAGAGACCAAAAATGGGTCCGCGTGGAACCAATCAATAATCTGCCAACCGAACGGATACAGCAACTCGCCAAAGAACAAAACCTCCAAGTCAAACCCCAAAAAGATGGACGACTATTAGTCTACGGTCAACCTGAAGGCATTAAAGAGTTTCTCAAAAAAATGACTACAGATGCAGCCAAACAATAAAATAGGAAAATTCAAGTTCGCTTCTTTGTAAATTCGGTCCTTATTAAAAGGCTAAAACAGCACATTTTTGCCACACGTTGATGAAAAATGATGTTGCACACGCGTTGCAGTAGCCCTAAATCGTTGGAACAGGCCTTTTGTAATACCCACTAATGTTGAAATGGTTAAGAAAACCTATCTTTTTCTTGACTTTTTAGGTGAAATGCACTGGAGTTTTTTTTGAGCTTTATTACTGAAACATCCTTGTAATAATGTTCGAAGGTTCGGAAACCAAATTAGTTTTTGGAGCAAGCAGCTAACTAAAAGAAGAAGAAGTGCAATTTTTTTAATCTTCTTCTTCTTTCAAGCTTTAAACCGAACTTACGCCACTTACGAGAAGACAACAACACGTATTTTGTGGTTGTGTTGCTCTTTTGTAGGTATTTAGATGGTGGTGCAAAGATTTTTGTGTCGGGGTTTTTTCTTGGCTTTGGGCCGCCGGTTGCGCGTTGTTTTTCACGGTGTTGGCGTTGATGTTGTGGGTTTAGCTGTTTTTCTGCTTTGATTGTTGCAACCAGCCGGGGGAGCGGGTTGCAACAACAACAGCAACAACAACTTCTTTTCTGTGCTGTTGATTTAAGTTGGTTTTTTTATAATGGACTCTTTGCGTGGTTTTTGAATAGTCGTCGGAGGGGTTGGTTGCAGCTTTCAACAACAGGGTCCGCCGGCAAACACAAACAGCCTTTGCAAAAGCACTGCAGATTCTTCTTAGAAAAAATCATCCGCCTATGCCATAGTATCAAACAACCTCTAGAACAAAAACAGCTAAACACACACACGTTCTTTTAATTCTCAAGGCACTTTAGTAGTAGGCGGAGATAACAGCGTTTGCGGCTACTACTTCTTGAACAAAAAATGTCTTATTACAAATAAACACTCTGAAAAACCCAGGCAGTTTAGAGCCTTAATCTGGGGCAATGAAAAATCCCAAGTAACGGGAATTGAAAATGGGTTCAAATCCCAGCGGGCCCGTTTCAACTTTTTCCAAGGAAAAATAAGGATTTGCTTAATATTATAAGCGAATCCTACCTTTACAGAGTTTTTAGTCAAATCCTTGCATAGTTGATAATCTATTTTCTTTGTTCTCGTTTAGGGTTCAAATCTTCCGCCTGGCAAATCTGGTTTCAGGTTCAAACAAAAAGGCATCCTACCCAGCAAGGATACAAGCCATAGTCCCAAATCAGATGCCCGTCCCCAGTTCAAATTTCTCATTGATGTATAGGTTCGGTTCCCCCACGGTGTTGGGTTCTCAAGATCGATTCATCAAAGAAGTGGAGCAATTCATTACCAGCAAATCCTCTTGTTTTTTTGTAGAGTTTTCTAGATTGGTTTTTATTGCTTCATTTTTACTGATTTAGGAGAGGGTCAAAGTTGACGGGCGGTTTTGTGAAACGTGTTGAGCTTTTAGGACTTGATAAAGAAACTACAAAAAAGGTCATCGATTTGGTTAAGGAAGGTGGCGATGAGTTTCCCTGCCTAGCTTGTTCTTCAAAGGACACGTGCGAGAACTTCAAGTGGTACATAAAATGGTTTAACGAATGAAAAAACTCAAAGTAGAACTTAAATGGATAAGAATAAACAAAAAAATCATCCTCGGAATTGCTATCATAGTACTCATAGTTTTGGGCTTGTGTGGAGTGCTGATAATTGAGCATAATCCAACCTCTCAAAAGCATATACCCGTTACTGTAACCTATCATGTTGGGGACGAGATAGATGGTTCCCAATACACGTTTTTTTACATGAATCAGACTGTAGCAAGTTTTCTGCCTCCTGCTGTTCCGACTTGGGAACATAGCAAACCAGTTGTTCAATACGACATAGGTTCTAATCGAACTCTGCTATTGGACAACTACCTGTATAACGTTATTTCCTATGACGTTGCAGAACAAACGATAGCTTTGAAAGGGTAAGAAAACGCTGATAAGCAACAAAGTAACGATTTAGCTTTTAGTTCATTGGGCGTGGCTGTGGTTGACCATGTGTCCAACGCCATTGCATTGTGAAGAAAAAGAACAAGAAAACAACTGAAACCACAACCAAAAGTAAACCTAAGACTAATAGAGGCAATGTATACAATGAACCAGCAGGCAAATAGACTTGCGAAACCGCCATAGACAAGACGCCTGGGATACCGAACAGAAGAGTCATTAAGCCATAGGTGCGGGAATTAAGCCATTTTCCAGACACTTAGTTTCCTCTAATAAATGAATAGTGGTTGTCTGTTTAAAATTCTTGTGCAGGGAAAAAATTGGATACATATTCACCCCGTGGGTTCAGTTCCAGCGGACCTGCTTTTGGTGAGTGTTTGCTGACAGAACCGCTGGGAAACAGGAACGAGGTTATAATCTCCGACTTGGTTAGTGGCTCAAAGGCACAAAGCTCCAATTAAACTGTTTCAGTCTGTTCAAAAAACTGTTGCAAACTCTGCCTAAAGACTAGGAAAAATGTAAAATAGTTGCTGCTTTCACAATGTTTGAAGGAAGTGGCAATCAGTTGCCCGTATTAAGAAACAGGTTAAAGCGATTTTTCGAGATTCAAGAGCTTCCAAACGTGGCAATTATCATAATTATGGTCGGTTTCTTCCTTGGCTTTGGTGTATTCTCTAATTTTATTGATGGTGAGAGCCTGATGTATAATCTGTTTCAAGGGCTCTTTATGTCGCTATTTGTTGGAGGAGTGCTGTACGGAGTGATGGTTTTAGTTCGACGAAAACGTTCAATGTAAAGAAGGAGCTGAACGCCGATTAGGTAGCTCAAGAAAACCAGTGCATGTTAAGAGCCCAGACTTATAAACAATGTATCCAAAGGGTACGAACGCTATTTTGCTCTTTTGTAATATTCTTGTATATTCTTGTAAACAGTGAAATAGCTCAACATTATTCCAAATATCCAGATAAGAGTCGTTACTATAGCCAACAAGTTGAGGTTCCAAAGCAGAAACATGGCGGGAACGGAGAATCCCCAAAGAACCAGACCGATGGTTGTTAAGGTACTCAGTATACGCATGCTTCTATTTATTGGTGGAACAAAACTGCAATATTGGATTTCCTCAGTGTTATTCCACGTTATTAAGAACACAAAAACATCAAATATGACCGTCAGAAACAGCAAAACAAGTTGACTCCTTGTTTCCGCTGGATTTGGAAACATGGTTATTAGAAGCGTGATTGCGGTGAATGTGAATCCACAAATCAGGGCATAGATGCTTCCCAAGTTAGCTAAATGGTGAATAAAATCATGCGTATCTCCACTGTTGTCAGACATTATGGCCAGCTTCCACATGCACTTGTTTTTTCAGGAACCTTAAGATACATTGAAAGTTCAAACCATAAGAGTTTATTGCTCAAATAAACACGTAACGACGTCACTTTCTAACGAAAGGTGAAATACGACGCATCCAGCCCGTGTCCAGTATTAACGTTAAGCTTTGGCTTTTTCGTTCCTGTAGGCAACCAGCCGTTTTGTAAAGATAAGTCAAAACGTTAGAAGAATAATGGTTGATTGAAGCCTTTTCTCATGCCAATAATTACTGTTAGCACGCCGCTCACTTGAAGCCCTCAGCAACTAATAACGGCTAAGGGCCAATAAGTTTTAAACTCTTTATCAAACACTCTCTGCCTTCCACGATTTCCACTGTTCCTTCGCATTTTGGACACTGGAGGGTCATAATAGGAACGGTTGGAACTTGGTAGCCAGAAACATCCCCGTAGCTAAATTGCCCTTCATAGCCACAACTATTGCATTTCACCAAAACATCCCTTTCTTCAATGAGGAGCTTGGATCCTTCCATAATTGTTCCCTTCACAAAAATCTCATACACAAATTTTACCTGTTCAAGCCCAAGAAGACTCAGTTTCCCAATGACCAAATTGACTTCAAGAACCTTTTTTGCCCCGTGCTTTTCTGCCTCTTGGAGAACGGTTTGCACGATTTGCCTTGTAACGGAAGATTCGTGCATCAGTCTGGTCATCCAGAATTTTTACAGCCCTAAGGCCGCAATTACGCTTTGAATGCCTTTTCCACTTCTGCAGTTTGTCGCTACAACGGTTGCCTGTGGGTTGATCCTTTTTACGTCAGCTTCTAGTTTGCCAATATCTACTTCCATAGCTTGGGCTAAGTCTACTTTGTTGATCGCCACAACATCTGCGTTGAAGAAGATGAATGGATGTTTCACCACCATGTACGGGCCCTCCGTGACGCTTATAACTACTATTCTCTTCTCAGAGCCAAGCGAAAACTCTGCAGGACAGATGAGGTTTCCAACATTCTCGATTAACAGAAGATCAAAGTTGTCCAAATCTAATTGGTTAAGAGCCTTTTTCACAAGGTTCGCGTCCAAGTGACACTCTTTCCCAGTGTTAATCGCAACCGTTTGCACACCGTGCTTCTCGATGATTTCAGCGTCTATGGTTGTTGTTAGATCACCTTTGAAGGCTGCTATTCGATACTTTCCTTTTAATTCGATGATCAATTTTTCAATAAGAGAAGTTTTGCCCGTTCCTATAGACCCCATTATATCGATTGCCTTCACGCCTTTCTCCTTCAAAAGAGCTCTGTTTTTTTCAGCAATCTTTTCGTTTTCTCTCAGAAGGTCCACGGAAAGCTCCAGATCGTAAATTTCGCCTTCAGCTGCTTTGACAACTTCTTTCACATAAGCCCTCCAGCCTGCCCAAAATATACGTTGATTTCGATTGGCTTTTCTATTCTTGCCAAAATGTCACCTTCTACGCTTTAGTTTAAAGCTGTATATAAGATTAAGAAGCTCAGTGCACTCATAAAACAATGGGCAAGGCTGTGTGTTGCTTTTTGAGTGTAACATATGTTTTTTATAGCACTTAAGTGGATAGAACTAGTAGGTGAAATTATGAGCACAGATAACGTTTACGTTGAATTACGTAATCAAATTGACAAGATGCCTGTTGGTATGCCCGCCACAGAATCTGGAGTCGAAATTCGCATACTGAAACATTTGTTCACTCCTGAAGAGGCAAAGATTGCGTTAAACCTTAACATATTTCCAGAACCTCTTAAAAAGATCTATAATCGCGTAAAGAAGACCGATAAGACTGTCACACTTAAGGGATTAGAAGAAGTCTTAGACCGCTTGGTTGAAAAAGGATCAATTATGCCGGGTAAGAAAAACGGTCAAAAACTATACAGCTATGCAATGTTTGCTGTCGGCATGTATGAAATGCAATTAGGCCGATTAACCAAAGAATTTTTCGAAGACAGCCAAGAATATTTTTCAGGAGAATTCCGCAAAGAATTCTTTCGTACAAACATTCCCCAAGTGCGAGTCATTCCAGTAGAAAAGAGCATCACCGTTGAAAATTATGTATCTACTTATGATGAGATGCGGAGCATCGTGAAGAATACAGAGGGTCAATTTGGGGTCGTGAATTGTATTTGTAAACATGGCAAAGATCTCATAGGTCAAAAATGCAAAACTACCGATGTCCGTGAAACCTGTATCCCGTTTCCCGCCATGACATCTTCCTTAGGAGAGGGTACCTTTCGTCCCATCTCCAAGGACGAGACTCTAGAAATTCTTCAAAGAGCTGAAAAGGAAGGGTTGGTGATCGAGCCGTCGAATTCGAAGGAGCCTCTTTTTGTGTGTTGTTGTTGCGGAGATTGTTGTGGGGTATTAACGATGGCGAAAATGTTTCCAAAGCCCGCTACGTTGTTTGCAACAAACTTTCACGCAGAAGTAGACGATCAATTATGTGTAGGTTGCGGAATTTGTATAAAAAGATGCCAAATGGAAGCACCAACTATCGTGAATAAGAAATCATCGATAAATTTGGATCGATGCATCGGCTGTGGACTTTGTGTTTCAACTTGTGCGAAAAAGGCAATAAAACTTCTGAAAAATGCGAAAACTATTGTGCCACCGAAAACTACTGATGACCTTTACAGGAAAGTGTTGACTAAGAAAGTGGGGACTGCGAATTTACTCAAAATAGGAGTCAAGAAAATAGCAGGGCAGAAAATATAGTAGCACCCGTCCGATGAATTCGCTTTTCGCAATAATCGCACGGTCAGGTCAAGCATAGATTGAAAAAGCTCTTTTCTATTCATAATTTACCCTAAAATTTGCGCTTGCAAGCTTACTCTAGGCTTTTTAGTATTTAAAGTTCGTATATCTTTATGTTGGAGTAAACGGGCAACCACAACCCTAAAATTCAGGTTATCAGGCAACCGCAATCTTAAAATTCCAACCTACGAATAATCGTAGTTAGGTGTCTTTGGTTTGACAACTGAAGATGAGATGCTTGCAGAGTTAAGGAAAATCAGAGAAGCTGTCGAAAAAGCTCCGCCGCCTCAACCTCCGAAAGGCGTGTGGAATGAATTTCTTGATTTCCTGTCAAAGTATAAGGTCATGGGACTCGCGGTTGCATTCGTGATAGGCTTGTATTTGGGCGGTTTAGTT
>Ga0209777_10000791_pt1 | contig 49144 bp, 39 predicted proteins | sample FrelakmetHBP12HB_FD_187147 | JGI IMG/M metagenome (GOLD analysis project Ga0209777, IMG submission 187147) | Freshwater lake sediment microbial communities from the University of Notre Dame, USA, for methane emissions studies -HBP12 HB (SPAdes)... | ecosystem: Environmental > Aquatic >... | reverse complement strand
CCTCAAAGCCACAGCCGGGGCCAAAGTGCTGTCCTAGTTTGAATGTAGCGCCACGATACATCGCGGCAGGTGCCGGGCTACCCGCCAGTCCGTCAGTGGGCGGATCTGGCGGCCGACGGGGACAGGTTCCTGCCGGTGCTAGGACCGATGCAGCGCCGCCCTTTAGGGCGGCAGGTGCCGGGCTGAAGCCCGGCGCTACGACGCCGGCGACTTTGGCGGGGCATGGCGGAAAACCGTCACAGGCCTCCCCACGGCAGCAGGTGGCGGCTGAAGCTGATACTGAATGGCTCGGTTATGTGGAGAAGTCAGGCGGCGAGCGCGACGAGATTATTGCGGTGGGTGGAGCGGTTAAGCTCATCCCTAAGACTGGGCTGCAGAACAGAGACTTTCAAGTCAGAGCGGATCGCGCACTTTCCGCAGCGGTTGCAGACCTACCCCGCGATCTGGCGCTTACCTCTCGACCATCCTGGCCTGTATCCAAGTCAGATGGCGAACCTTATACGAGACTTGAGCCGGAAGCACTCAGCATTCCGATGCCATGGTCTGCCCAGCCATCCGAGGCTTTCCTGGCGGGACGAACTTCGGGTTCCGATCCGCCTGTTACCCCTCCCGACTCATGGCAACGTTTTCCCCCGGCGAATTCCAGGTCCGGACCTAGCGCAGTAGGCCCGCCGGGTGAAGCCTCTCTGCCCAAGCCCGACCCTGAAGTCGTCACTAACCTTCCGACCCTCGGTTATGCACAAATGGCGGACGGTCAAGTTGTGGCGATCCTTCCCGAGGGGGAAAGTGTGCGCTTGGTTCGCCAGGGCGAAGCCTTGGGGGACGGCGTTAAAGTCGCCCAGGTGTATCAGACCTCGATCGATATCGCACACCTACCAGATCCTCGCGCAACTCCCCTGGTGGCGCGCGACCGATACAATGTGGGGGAGTCCCCGGCAACTGATGGCCTGAGAGATCTTCAGCTTCGCCAGTCCTCGTTGGCCTTGGGGCGAGCTGGCGCAGGCCGTAATCTCGAACCCTCTGGCATCACGATCGTGGAGAAGGCTGAAACCAAGCCTCTTCGGCTCTGGGAGCAGGTGAATGCCGGTTGTGGTGACGAGGACCCTGACATACCCCAGGAGGCTGCTCAGGGTGTCCTGGAGTCGCCGGAGGACTTGGCCAACTCCGCCGATGGGGCCCGCGAGTTCGCAGTCGCGGATGCGGATCAACCTGACGGTGCGGTGACCGTTGAGCATATGGGGCTCAACGCTACCGATGCCGGCCAGTTCCCCCTCCCAGTGGAAATCGCCAAGGACTTATATCAACGGCCACCGCCGGGAATTCTGCCATTCGAAGATGTCGAAGCAAGCCCGGGGCACCTCGCCCCAGGCGACGGACAAGTGCGCCTTCCTGACGCACTTTCTCAACCCACGGCTTTAGAAGGGAATAGCGGAAAGGCCCATCCGGGTCCCTGCAGCCGGCGGAAGCAGTGATGATTTTCACCAGGTTGCGGCCGAACGCCGTGCTAGCTCCCTTGTCGCTTGCGGCGATTTTAGGATCGTGGCCGTGGGCGACGGGCCATGGCAATTGCCATGCCTTATCGAGCCCTGCCCATTCAGGAGAAATAACCCAAGAACCTCGCGAACTCGCATACCCGGTGAATGCCGATTCGGTGGTTACCTGGCCTCTCCCACGACTTCTTAAGGCCGTTCCAAGTCTGAAAGGACTGGAGCCTGCCGAAAGCCAGGAAGGACTGCCTGGCATCCTGCAAAAAGTGGGAGCGAACGTGAAGGTGTTCTTCGAAGATTTCCCCAACACTGCGTCGGTCGAGAGGATCTCCATGGAGGGATTGGGGGGGCCTGGTGGGGCAGTCTGGGGAACCCACGCGGAGAAATTCCAGTACTTGGCCCTCGCCCGACCGGCCAGGAGCGGCGTAGGTCTGGATGAGTACCGGACCAACGCCAAAGGCCAGGTTGTTCAACCCGGAGGGTCGGGGGGCGGTTACTTCGTCACGAAGGCCTTTGTTTCAATGCCACTTCACTTCCATCCTGGCTACCAAGCGGAATCGACCTTTCGCTACCTGGGACGTCAGGTCATCAGCAAGCGGTTAACCTACGTAATTGCATTTGCGCAGCGACCTGGTACTGCCCACGTTGTGGGACGAATCACCTTCGGACAGACCTCTATTCTGGTTCTTTTTCAGGGAATAGCCTGGATCGATTCCACTGCCTACCAGGTCATTCGTATGCGAACGGACCTGCTGACTTCAAAGGAGGACGTCGGCCCGAAGAGAGAGACTACCGAAATCGAGTTTCAGGAAGTGCGCTTCAGAGAATCTTCCCAGACACTCTGGCTACCGCGCCAAGTGGTGGTGACCGTGGACTGGAAGGGCCACGTCTATCGGAATCGCCACCGCTACTCGAACTTCAAATTGTTTTCGGTGGGTACGGAACAGAAGGTCCAGGAGCCGGAAGACGCTCGCCCGGGACACGAGAACCCGAATTGATGCCGGTGAACCAGTCGAAAGTCGAAAGTCAAAGGTCGAAAGTTAAGATGCGAGACTTCGGAAGGTAGCGTGAGGCGACTGGCAACTGGAAACTGGCAACTGACTACTGGGGATTTTGTGGTGAGCCGGCTGGGACTCGAACCCAGAACCCCTGCCTTAAAAGGGCAGTGCTCTACCATTGAGCTACCGGCCCAACGAATTGCCGAATGTCGATTGCTGATTGCTATCTCCGGCTGCTTACATCCGTTAGTACGGGCCTTATCAAACGTACACCAGGAATGCCGTCGCGTAAACCCTGAAAATCAACTAGCAAATCTCTTCCTATTGAGGCCTGCAAAATAGAGTGACGCTGTACGAGGTAGCGCCTCGATACATCGGGGCAGTGGCTGGGGCGTCCGACAATTGCGCGGGCGTGATGCTCGCGGGACAGTCCGTCAACCGACGGACGCTACCGGCGCCGCTGTCTTTCATCCCTCCGCCACCAGCTTTTCCAGGTACGCCTTTTCCTTCTTGATGTCTTCCATCTGCTTGGGACCGGAGATTTCGCGCTCGATGGTCAGCGGGCCCGTGTAATTGAGCTCCTTCAATCTATTTATGAGGAGTGGGAAGTTGGCCTTGCCCTCACCGATGGGCACTTCTTCCCCCAGCTTTTTGGGGTCGGTGGGGAAGGTCCCGTCCTTGGCATGGGTCCCGCGCACCAGCTTGCCCAGCACGTCGAGCGCGTCCACGGGATTGCCTTTGCCGTAAAGGATCAGGTTGGCCGTGTCGAGATTGACGAATTGATTGTCCAGGCCGACGTCGGTAATCGCCCGGAGCATGGTGATGGGTGTTTCCTGTCCCGTTTCATAGAGCATCATCTGCCCGTTGCCTTTGAGGTGGGTTGCCACTTCGCGCAGCGCTTCGACAACCCCGGCATAGTTCGGGTCATTGGGATTCTCAGGAATGAATCCGTAGTGAGTGTGGAACGCGGGGACGCCGACTTTCTTGGCAAAATCCGAGGCGCGCTTGAAGTTGTCAATTCGCTGGCGGCGATATTTTACCGGGACCACACCGATCGTCTGCGGCCCTTTGTAAAAGTCGTACACGTTAGGAGGGCCGCCGGAGGAATTGATGGCTGTAACCTCGATCCCGTATTTGTCGATCGCGGCCTTCAGCTTTTCGACCATGGCGTCGGAAAAATCCTCCGTGCCGATCTGGGCCGTGGGAAACCCGAGGTCGTGGAGCTTCCGGAGCGTCTTATCCGGATCGTTGCCGGCCCCGATGATCAGTCCGAGGCGCATAGGTATCCCAGGCGCCGATTTTGCTGGGAAGCTGCCCAGCAGGCTGCCGGCGCCGGCGGCGGCGGAAACCTGGAGAAATTGACGGCGGTTCAGTGGCATCATATTTTATTTCCTCTCGATATGAATGTATGCGAGCATTGACAGCTTTCGTACCTGAGCATACTATCCAATTTTGGGTAGAATTTCTCGCTGGTGGCCCGCGTCTGCCCTTCGAGCCTCGCTCAGGACCCGGGAGCGTAAGTCGAAGGAAGCGAAGTCGAGTCGGCAGGGTTGCCGGGCAGCACGAATTTCAGTGGCCGATGCAATCCAGGCGCTACGCCAGGCATTGGGTGAGGCCGGCAGCATCGTGGCGCTGACGGGTGCGGGGATTTCCGCAGAAAGCGGCATTCCCACCTTCCGCGGCCAAGGCGGCCTTTGGCGAAACTTCTCACCGGAGAAGCTGGCGACCCCGGAAGCCTTCGCGGGCAATCCGCGCCTTGTCTGGGAATGGTATGACTGGCGGCGCGGCATCATCAGTCAAGCGCAGCCGAACGCCGGCCACCGAGCCCTGGCTGAGCTGGAAAGGCGCGTCGGGGGCGAGGACGGCGAGAGAAACTTTACCCTGGTCACTCAGAACGTGGACGGCTTACACGACCGCGCGGGCAGCCGGAACATTGTGAAGCTGCACGGAGATATCTGGGAAGTGCGCTGCCTGGGCTGCGGCGCCACGGCGCGAAACGAGCAGGTCCCCCTCGACCCTCTGCCGCCGCGCTGCAACTGTGGAGGGCTGCTTCGGCCGGGGGTGGTGTGGTTCGGGGAGTCGTTGCCGGAACTCGCCTGGGGACGCGCCTGCCGGGCCAGCGGGGCCGCGCAGGTTCTCCTGGTGATCGGGACGTCAGCCACAGTTTATCCCGCCGCCGGGCTCGCCCAGATCGCGCAAGGCGAGGGAGCGAAGTTGGCTATTATTAATCCCGAGCCCACGCCTTTGGATGGGCTTGCCGATTGGGTTTTGCGCCAGCCTTCCGGAGAGATTTTGCCGAGGTTACTATGAGAAAAGCTTACTTGGATGGTTCGTCGGGCATCAGCGGTGACATGTTCCTGGCGGCACTCCTCGACGCCGGCCTGGACGCCCGCCGACTGCTCGGGGAGCTCAAGAAAATCCCGTTGGGCTTCTACGAGTTCAAGCGCTCGCGCGCCGTGCGCGGCGGCTTGGTAGGAGGACGCGTCGAGATCCGCGTCCCCGGGGAACAGCCCGAGCGTAAACTTGCGGATATCCAAGGATTGCTGGAGAAAGCCGCCCTCCCGGAAATGGCCAAGGAGAAATCCCTCAAGATCTTCCACCACCTGGCCGAGGTCGAAGGGAAACTGCACAATCTCCCGCCGGGTGAAGTCCACTTCCACGAGGTGGGCGCCGTGGACGCGATTATTGACATCGTGGGTTCTTGCGTCGGGCTGGAGCTGCTGGAGATTTCCGAGCTGGGTTGCTCGGCCTTGAACGTCGGCAGCGGCCGCGTGCAGGCGGCGCACGGCTCCCTGCCGGTGCCGGCGCCAGCCACGGCGGAGCTACTCAAAGACATTCCCATCTATTCCTCGGGTGTGGAGGGCGAGCTCGTCACGCCGACCGGCGCGGCGATTGTTTCGACGCTGGCAACGAGCTTCGGCCCCCTGCCGCCGTTCAAGGTGGAGCGCATCGGGTATGGGGCGGGGGAGAAGGATACTCCGGGGCAGCCCAATCTCGCCCGCCTCTTTGTGGGTGAAAGCGTGGACGCCGTCGAGGCTCAACCTGGCGCCGCGGGCGACGAAATTGTCTCCGTCATCGAAGCCAACCTGGACGACATGAGCCCGCAGCTTTACGGGTACTTCCTGGAGCGCGCGCTCGCGGCGGGCGCGCTGGATGTGACGTGCAGTGCTGTCCAGATGAAGAAGAACCGTCCGGGCTTGACCGTGAGCATTCTCTGCCGGCCTGAACAGAGCGACGCGCTGGCTGAGCTCCTTTTCGACCAGACCACGACCATCGGATTGCGGATTTATGAAGCTCGGCGCAAGGTCCTGGAGCGCGAGCAGGTAAGCGTTGAGACACCCTACGGGCCTGTGAACGTGAAGGTGGCCCGGCGCGACGGCAAAGTGGTGAACATCGCTCCGGAATACGAGGACTGCCAGCGAATCGCGTCGGAAAAATCGCTGCCGCTGAAAGAAGTCATCCTCGCAGTTCAGATGGCGTACAGAACGACTAAGTGATCGTCCTTGGTCCTTTGTCATTAGTTTTTTGTTGTTCGTCTGCCGTATAGATAGGGTCAACGATTCAGGGCAAAGGACCAATGACTAAGGACCAAGGACTACTGATTGCAGCATGAACAAGTTCTTTCTCACCACGCCTATCTATTATCCGAACGCGCGGCCACACGTCGGCTCAGCGTACACCACGATCGTGTGTGATGTGATCGCCCGTTACAAGCGTATGTGCGGTTACGACGTGGCTTTTCTTACCGGTACGGACGAGCATGGCGAAAAGCTCCAGCGCGCCGCGGAATCGGCGGGAATGCTGCCTGGCGAATTTGTGGCCGAAAAGCGAGAGCTCTTCAAGGGCCTGTGGCGGACGCTCGGCATCAGTGAATACCGGTTCGTCCACACGTCGCAAAACCCGGCGCATCGCGCCTCCGTGCAGTGGATGATCAGGCAGGCCTATAAAGCGGGGTATATCGAAAAGAAAAAATACGAGGGCCGCTACTGCGTCTCGGACGAGCGCTACATATCCGACGGCGCAGAGCCGGCCAACTGCGACGTCTGCGGCCGCCCCGCGGAACTGATCAGCGAGGAGAACTATTTCTTTAAACTCTCTGCGTTTCAGGAGCCCTTGCTGGCGCATTACGCGGAGCACCCTGAGTTCGTGCAGCCCGATTATCGACGCAACGAGGTAGTCAGCTTTGTTAAAGGCGGCCTGCGCGACATCTCAGTGAGCCGCAAGCGCATCAAGTGGGGAATTCCGTGGCCCGGAGACGAGGAGCAGGTAGTTTACGTCTGGTATGACGCGCTCACCAGCTACCTGACCGGCATCGACTTCGAAGGTGACCGACGAAGCGAGGACTTTGATAAATACTGGCCTGCCGACGTGCACATGATCGGCAAGGACATCATCCGTTTCCATGCGGTCTACTGGCCGGCCTTTTTGATGGCCGCTGGCCTGCCCTTGCCTAAGACCATCTTCGCGCACGGCTGGATTTACTATGAGCAGGATAAGATGTCCAAGTCGAAAGGCAACGTGGTCTATCCCGAGCCGATTGTTGCGGCCCTCGACAGCTTCGGCGCGCCGGGCAACGACGCGCTGCGCTACTACCTGCTGCGCGAGGCGCCGTTCGGCCAGGACACCAGTTTTTCTTATGAAGGGCTCATTCAGCGCTACAACTCGGACCTTGCCAACGGTTTGGGCAACCTGGCCAGCCGCGTTCTTGCTATGGTCCAGCAGTATTTTGAGGGCTGCGTACCGCAACCGTCACCTGGTCATGTGGACAGCCCGGCGAATACGCTGCGTTCAGTCGCAAGGCCAAACATATGGGCCGTAGCGGGGAATCAAGAAGCTCGCGAGCCGGGTCAGTACAATGACCTCAAATTCTCGGACGCAGCACAAACAATTTGGAGACTGATTTCGCACGTGGACACCTATCTGGTGCAGCGCAAGCCATGGGCCTTGGCTAAGAATCCCGATCAAAAGCAAGAGCTGGCTGACGTTCTCTATGACGCATGCGAGGCGCTACGTGTAATCCTCGTATTAGCGCACCCCGTGATGCCCAATGCGACTGCTCAAATATGGGCGAAGATGGGGCAGAAAACGCTGTTGGGTGAACAGCAGATTGATTGTCTGGATTGGGGCCAGTTGGCTCCGGGCACTGCACTCGGCCCTCTCGTTGGTGTTTTCCCCCGCCTTGAGAGAGCCACGGCGCTGGCTAAACTTGATGAATTCGCCGAGGCTGACCGTAATCGAGACAAGCCCAAGGAGGCACAGAAATCCGTGGAAACGAACAAGACACCCGAATCGGCGCCCGCCGCCGCGCCCGAAACCCGAGTCCCGAGTCCCGAATCCCGAACCTCGGTTCCCGAGTCCCGAGTCACGAATCCCGAGCCGTCAAAGATCTCCATCGAGGACTTCGTCAAAGTCGAGATGCGCAGCGGCGAGGTGAAAGCCGCGGAGCGCGTTCCCGGCGCAAACAAGCTACTGAAACTCATGGTGGATATTGGAGCTGAGGTGCGGCAGGTGGTGGCCGGAATTGCCGAGTACTATGAGCCCGAAAAGCTGGTCGGTATGAAAGTGGTTGTGGTGACGAACCTCCAGCCCCGCAAGCTGCGCGGCGTGGAATCGAACGGCATGATCGTCGCAGCCTCGGTGGAGCCTGAAGGCCGGCCCGTCCTTGTGACTTTCAAAGAGGACGTGCCGAACGGAACCAGGCTCAAGTAATTGATTCATTTTTTCATTTGTTCATTTATTCATTGAAAAGCCTCACTTCGCCTCTGGCACATCTGTCGGGCCAGTGCGCTGTCACCTCAATGGATCAACAAAAAAATGAAAAAATGAATAAATGAGAAAATGAATCAATTCTTTGTCGATTCTCACGCCCACCTTGACGATGCGGCCTTCGACGCCGATCGGGACGCGGTAATCGAAAGAGCCCGCGCTGCGGGAGTCCATTACCTGCTCTCCGTGGGCGGCGGAACAGGGCCCGAAAACCTCGCCCTGCCGATCGGCATTGCGGAGCGGCATGATTGGATTTACGCCACGGTGGGCGTACACCCGCACGAGGCTGGCCACTTTCAAGATTCCCATGCCGAACAGATTCTGAAGTTAGCAGGCCATCCGAAGGTCGTGGCGATAGGTGAAATCGGGCTCGATTATTACTACGACCATTCGCCGCGCGACATCCAAAAACCCGTGCTGATTCGCCAGATGGAGTTGGCCCGCGAATCGAAGCTTCCCATCATCATTCACTGCCGGGACGCCTGGACTGACTTGGCGGCCATTACGCAGGAGCATTGGCAGGCGAGCGGATTGGCGGGCATTCTTCATTGCTTCACAGGCAACCGTGAGGACGCTTTCAAATTCCTCGATTGGGGCTTTCTGGTCTCGTTTGCCGGAAATGTGACCTTCAAGAAGGCGGAGGGGCTGCGCGAAGTGGCTCGCGAGATTCCGCTGGATCGCTTGCTGACGGAAACCGACTGTCCCTATCTTGCCCCGGCGCCGCACCGTGGCCAGCGCAACGAGCCGGCACTGGTGCGTGAGGTGGCCCGGCAATTGTCTGAGCTGCGGGGTCTGACCCTGGAGGAGATCGGGCGGCAGACGCTGCGCAACTTCGAGCAATTTTTCCACCTGGGGCCGCATTAGTTTGCTCCCGAACGGCGAACGACCGACACCAGACAACCCACAAAGGACAACTTCCTGCTTCCCTTCGCTCCGGTATTATGAGACGATAAAAGATTACAGGCGCATCCTTCCCATCAAGCAGGTTATTCATGTCTCGGTGGAGTAACTGACGGGAGGGTGGAGGGTCAGCACTTGGCGTTTACCAAGAATCTGGCGGGCAAGGAAATCTTCGATCTGGTTCGCGCCGATCTCCAAAAGGTCGAGGAAGAATTCGGCCTGCAGAGTGTTTCGACTGTCCGGCCGATCACGGATATCGGTCAGTATCTCCAGGTCAGTGGGGGCAAACGCTTGAGGCCGGCGCTGCTGTTACTTGCCTCGAAATTGTGTGGCTACGAAGGGCCGGCGGCGATTCGCCTGGGCGCGGTGGTAGAAATGATCCACACGGCAACCCTGGTCCACGATGATGTGATCGACGACGCGGATATCCGCCGCGGTCGCCCTTCCACCAATTCCCGCTGGGGAAACCACATGAGCGTTCTGGCGGGCGACTGGCTCTATATGCAGGCCTTCAACACCGCCTTAGGGGAACGGAACTTCAAGATCCTGGATCTGCTGATCCGGCTGACGCAAGTGATGGTGGAGGGCGAACTCCTGCAACTCACCTGGTTGAGTAAGCTCGAGGTGAGCGAGGAAACCTACTTGGAGCTTGCCTATCGGAAAACGGCATGCTTGTTCTCCGCCTGCCTGCGCACGGGGGCCTTGCTGGCGGGAAAAAGCGAGGAGGAAGAAAGCCAGTTGGCAGCCTACGGCATCAACCTCGGTTTGGGGTTCCAGGTTATCGACGACGTCCTGGACCTCACCTCCTCCGAGGAAGTCCTGGGGAAGCCCACGGGAAGCGATCTTCGGGAAGGCAAGGTCACCTTGCCTCTCATTTACCTCCTCCAAAGGTGCACTCCCGAGGAGGCGAGCCGGGTGTCCTGTGTGCTGGAGGAGGATGGCTTCCATTCCGTCAAGTTCAGCGAGATCCTGGCGCTCCTCAACCGCTACCAGGCCTTGGAGGCCGCGCGCGAGCGAGCGCAGGAGTATGCCGAGAAGGCCAAGCAGTACCTGGAATCTTTCCCTGATTCTGCCTACAAGGATGCCTTGCGATCCCTCCCTGATTTCATCATCGACCGCGAGTCCTGAACAGGAGCGCCCCGCCGGGGATGAAAGAACGTCACGAGACCGAAATCAAGCTGCCCGTCCGGGACCCGAGGGTGCTCAAACGGCGGCTTCGAGAATTGGGGTTCCGCCGCATCAGAGCCCGGTATTTTGAGAGCAACCACCTCTTTGATTTTCCTGACCAGCACCTGCGCAAGGCCCACTGCCTGCTCCGCCTGAGGTTCGAAGACCGTCAAGGCGTGTTGACTTATAAGGGAGCCCCGCTTCAGTCGGACAGGTACAAGGTCCGCCGGGAGGTGGAAACTCGGGTCAGCGAGGGGCACGGCGTCAAGGAGATCCTGGAGGGCCTGGGATTGCGCGAGACCTTCTCCTACCAGAAGCATCGGACGGTTTATGCGCCGCCAGGTAGGCAAATGGCTTCTCAGCCTCGCTACGCCGAGTACGACGAAACTCCGATTGGGACTTTCTTGGAACTGGAGGGGCCCAAACGGTGGATCGACCAGGTTGCCGCTCAACTTGGGTACTCACGCGCGGACTACGTGACCCGGAGCTACGTGACGCTTTATTTTCGAAGATGCGCTGAGCTGGGCCGGCGGCCGGGAAACATGATTTTCACCGACCGCAAATGATGATTGGGTTCGAGGTCAGCCTGGGCTATAATAGCCCCTACTGTGGTGCCCCCGGCCGTGGTGGCTGGGCGAGGGAGGATACGTTATGGAAGGTCTGTTTCAACCGACCCACTTGATCTTCATTTTGTTGATCGTTCTGATTCTGTTTGGGCCCGGAAAATTGCCGGAGCTCGGTAAAGGGCTGGGGAAGGGAATTCGCGAGTTCAAGGACGCCCTCCGGGGTGGCATGGAAGGCGCCTCGAAGGAGAGCGAGAAGAAGGATAGCGAGAAGAAGGACTGACGGCCCACCCTGCCTTTTGCTGTTCCCCAAATCTGACCGCCTGTTCCTCGGTAGCTCAATGGTAGAGCATTCGGCTGTTAACCGAAGGGTTCCAGGTTCGAGTCCTGGCCGAGGAGCCAGACTTACTTTTCGACCTTCGACTTTCAGCTCTTGACTCATTCAGGAGTTTACCGTGGCTGTAAAGACCGTGAAAAACGAAGCCGAGTGGCAGAAGCAACTGTCCGCCGAGCAGTTCCAAGTGACGCGCCGGAAAGCGACTGAGCCGCCCTACACCGGCCAATACTGGGACAACCACGAGGAGGGTGTGTACCGGTGCGTCTGTTGCGGCAGCGAACTGTTCAGTTCCGAGGCAAAATTCGATTCCGGGACTGGCTGGCCGAGCTTCGCTGCGCCCGCGGCGGAAGGCCGCGTGGAGACTGAGCGGGACACGAGCTACGGCATGGAACGCGTGGAAGCACTCTGCGCGAGCTGCGACGCGCACTTGGGGCATGTTTTCGAGGACGGCCCGGCGCCCACGGGCCTTCGGTACTGCATCAATTCCGCCGCGCTCAACTTCAAAGAAAAATGAACGCAGACGAATCCATACCCTCGGTCGCCATCGGGTTTCGGCCGGAGTTCCTCGATTTCCGGCGAGGCATTCGAGTGGGTAACCTGGAGGATCACGAGCGCATCACGCGCATCCTGAAGCTGGCGCTCGAGGGGCGTTACGGGCAGCCGTTCGTCACCGAGCGCTGGGGACGGGGTGTGTACTGGCAGTGGATTGGATACCTCCCGCGCGCCAACCGCGCCGCCAAGCCCCTTTCGAGCCACGTCAGCTTTGGGTGCGCGAAGTTTTTCCTTTCCGTGGATACGGACGAGCAATTGTTCAAGTGTGGCATGCAGGTCGAACGTGGCTACGTAAAGGCTCCCCGCGACTATGCTGAGTGCAGGCTACGCTCGGATTGGGATTGGCATCGGCTGCTCGCGGCACTCAAACCGCGAAGCCCCCTGGAGCGTGAGCTGAAGCGACTGGTCCTGCGCGAAGGCTTTGTACTGCGCGGCGGTAGTTGGGAGCTCGAACCGGTCTTCTACTCGAAAGTCAACCTCCCCAGCATGTCCCAACTCCGCAGGCGCCTCCAGGCTGCGCCCATAACACATTGGGCAGGCCTGCAGGTCTACTATCCCATGAACGAGCAGGACGTGAAGACCTCGACGGGAGTGGATCTTGTTGACTCCATGCTTGCAGTGTTCCGCGAAGTGACCCCGGCGATGAACCTCTGCATGCAGATCCAATTGTAAGAACGCCCGGCTGTCCGCGAAGCGGCCTGATTCCCTCTTCAAGTGTGATTGTGGCCTGAGCAGCCGGGGCAATCGGCGTAGAAGGCGTTGCCCTTGAAGTCGAGCTCTTTCAGCCCGCGCTGAGAAGTATAGAACCCATGGACCGTCTGGTCTTTGAGAAGCTGGAAAAGGCGGGTGCCGGCATTCTCGGTGCTGCGCTCCGGGCGGCGATCACTCACGAGGGTTAGCAGTTCGACCGCCTGAGCCTCGGAGAGTTCAAGAAACGGCCGGCTATAACGATTCTGCGACTCCGTGGCGAGCCAGTTCAGCCCATCGCGCCAGGTTTTTTCCGGCTCAGCAGTCTCCAGACGCTGCACGACCTCAGGACCGTAGAAGCTCCCCGCCAGCGTGCGGTGTTGGGCCGACAGGCTGCGCGCTGTCTCGCGCACAGCCGCAGCCCCGGAAACCACAAAATCGATCCACTCCGCGATCTCGGCGACGACGTCCTGGCGGGATGAACCGGCTGCTACGTCATCTTGGCGGGGTGAACCCGCCGCTACATCGCCAAGCATCAACTCGAGTAGACGGCGGGCGACGTTGAATTCCTGGGAAGAGAAAAACCGAGGCTCGAAGGGGCCGGTCCGGGGAGTGACAAAATCCGTTTCGCAGCCAGGCGGAATCGCACGGAAGCGCTCGTCGCTCATGAGCGCGTGAGTCATCTGATCGTTGGAGGGATCGTAAAGGCCGGGTGGCAGAGCCTGCGCGGGTGAATCCGAGGACTCCGGGCGCTCCAGGCCCTCAGCCCACGAGCGTTCGCCCGGGGCGCCGCGAAACCCGAAGAGGCAAGCCGTGCCCCCCAATCGCAACAGCCACTCGCGCCGGGTTATCTCATCACCAGGATCGCGCATCTTCTCGTAACCTTTATCCTTTAACCTCCAGCCTTTGCCAGCCACCAGGCACTTGCGCTCAGACGTCTCCTTTTCGAAGCTCTTCCGCCAGGTGATCCGCGGCGCGCGCCGAAATGGCCATGATGGTGAGCGTAGGCTCGTAGCAACTCTGGGTCACGAAGCAAGCGCCGTCGGTGACCAGTACGTTTTTCACATCGTGCACCTGGTTGAACCGGTTCAGCACGTTCTTTTTCGGGTCGTTGCCCATGCGGGCGGTGCCGCATTCGTGAATGTTCTTGCCGAAGACGCTCAGCTCTTTCTTCGGCATCACGCGGCTGTCGAGTTTCATGGCGTCGAGGATATCCATCAGATGCTGGAGCATGGCTTTGGCCATGGCCCGTTCGTTTTCTCCGTAGCTGGCGTGAATACGGAGAACGGGAATGCCCCAGGCGTCTTTCACTTCCGGATCGAGTTCTACGTAATTGTCGGAGCGAGGCAAGCATTCGCCCTGGGCCTCTATGCCGAAGTAATAAGGAATTTCCGCTCGTATCTTCCGGCGCCAGTCAGCGCCGAATCCCGGAATGGAAAACGCGTGCCCGTACATTTCCTGGCTGCCGTCGCCATCAAAACGGTAGCCACGCAGAAAGTTCTTGTTCCGGTTGGCCCCTACGTTCACGTACTTGGCGATCAGGAAACCACAGGGCCGGCCCACCGGCTCACGCTCGCTGGATTTGAGCGAAGGCATGATCCCGCCCGCGCCTTCCAGGGTGAAGTGGTCCATCAAATAATGCCCAAGTACGCCGGAGGAATTTCCGACGCCGTTCGGGAAGCGGGGCGACTTGGAGTTAAGCAAGATGCGCGTGGACTCGAGTGCGGAGGCGGCCAGCACCACCACCCGGGCGCGCGCCTCGCGGTGAACGCCGGTGGAGCGTTCGAGGTAGTGGACGCCCTCGGCGCGGGCTTCATCCTTATGCATGATGACGTGGCTGACCACCGCGTCGCTGACCAAAGTCAATCGCCCCGTGCGCGCGGCGGCGGGCAGGGTCACAGCCGGACTGTTGAAGTACGAGGCCGTATGGCAGCCCCGCTGGCACTCATCACAGTAGTGGCAAGCGGGCCGCCCGCGGTGTGCGACGGTGAGATTGGCGACGCGGTCCGGCATGACCCGCCAGCCAAACCTCTTCTCAATCACCTCCTTGGCCAGCCGGCCGCCGCAGGAAAGGTTCATCGGCGGGAGGAATTTGCCGTCGGGGAACTGTTCCAGGCCTTCGTGGGACCCACTGACGCCGATAAAGCTTTCGACTTTGTCGTAGTAGGGTTCCAGTTCCTGGTAGTCGAAGGGCCAGTCCTCTTCGTAGCCGTCGCGGCTCGCGGCTTTGAACTCATAGTCGCTATAGCGGTAACTCTCGCGCGCCCAGCAGAAGGTCTTGCCACCCACCTGCCGGCCGCGAATCCACATGAAGGGCTTGTCGGGAGGAGTCGTATAGGGGTTCTCGTGGTCGTTCACGAAGAACTGATGGCCATATTCGTCGCAGGCGTAACAGAGCCGCTGGACGGGCTGCTTTTCAAGCAGCGCCTTCCGGTCCCCCAACCCGCGGAACTTGAGCTGGTACGGCCAGACGTGCTCGGTGAAGTCGCGGGTGGGGATGCGCGGCGGTCCCGCTTCGAGCATCAGCACGCGGAGTCCTTGCTCGGTGAGTTCCTTGGCGACCCAGCCCCCGCTGGCGCCGGAACCCACGATAATAGCGTCATGCATCTTGTTCGTCGCTCTCGGCATTGCAGCCCCGCGCAAAGAGGAAGGCCTTTCTGATAACAGAGGCATCCGGTCGTGTCAACAAAAAGAAACGGCGCCCCGATAGAATCGGGGCGCCGCTGTCCAGCCAGGATGCACACGCTCTAGAAGGTTATCCTGGCCACCGCTTGAACATTGCGGGGGTTAGAAACATCGCCGTTCCAGATGCCGAACTGAGAATCGCCGACGGCGTTGCCAAAGGCGTTGTCGCCAAAGCACTGGGTTTGGCAGTTGAATGTATGCCAGTTCCAGATGTTGAAGAACTCGGCGCGGATTTGCAGTTTCACTTTCTCCGTAAGGGCGATATCTTTGATCAGCCCCAGGTCGTGGTTGTGGTATCCGAAGCCCCGATAGTTCGAGACGCGGGGCCCCTGGCCCAGTGTGAAGTTGAACTTGGTGTAATCCTCGAAAGAACTAGTGTTAAAGAGGGGGATCTGATTGCCGCTCGAGTCCTGCCTGCCAGGATCAAAGCCGCTCTTCGTCTGCTGCCAGGGGTTCGCTCCCGGCAGGACTCCTGGAATGCAAGCGGCGGCAAATTCCCCAGGGACATTGCAGTAGGAGGAGCGGAAGAAGAAGGGAGTCCCCGAGGAAATCCGGAAGACGTTGCTCACCGACCATCCTCCCACGAAGCCATTCAGAATTCGGGAAATGTTTGCGCCCCAGCGCTTGCCTCTACCAAATGGTAGATCGTAGACGAGGGATTGTGACAAGAGCTGCGGCACGTCATCAATGGCCAGCGACTTGTTGCGTTCTCGCTGGAAGGGTGAAACCACGCCGTGCAACCAGCCGGAAGTGGCCGTGACTTGGGTGTTGTCGGTGTTGTCAATCGTCTTGGACAGCGTGTAGGAGGTGAGCGACCACAGGCCGTTCGAGTAGCGCTTCTCGACCTTGGCTTGGAAGGCGTGGTAAGTGGAATTGCCGGCGTTCTCAGTCAGGCCAACCAGGCTGCCGCAGTATTGAGGGAAGGGCCGGAGGGCTTGGGCTACCGAAGGCGAGCAGGCCTGCATCTGGTCGGCCCAGCCCGCATAGGGTGCCTGGACTCCGTCCAGGCTGGTGTCGGTGGACCCGAAGTCATCGTACAACTGCGATCCCTTCGAGAGGTATTTCGGATCCAGGGCATTGATGGGGACGGTTTGGGAAGGCAGCCGGGTCCCCTTGTTACCGACGTACGCGACGTTAAAGTAAAAGTTGTTGGTGAATTGATGTTCGATGGTGAAGTTCCACTGCTGTGCATACGGCCGCCGGTTGGAGTCGAAGGGGCGATAATTGGGCCCCCCCTGGCCGTTCAGGTAGCCTGGATCGATGAAAGGTGGCTTTTGAAAATTCTGCGGTAAACCATCCTGAAGCAGGAAAGCCGCCTGCAGCCCGCCAACGCTGCTGCCGAAACTGGGACTCGCAAACAAGCCATCCTGGGCGACCCCGCCCCCCCAGCCGGGATAGAACATTTGCGTGAAGAAGATGCCGTAGCCCGTGCGAAGCACGGTATTTGGCGCAACGTTGTAGGCAATGCCGATGCGAGGCGCGAATCCCTTCCACCATGTCTGCTCCGGAGCACGCCGGCCAAAGCCAGCCGCGCCCCATTTGGTCCCGGCGAAGACCAAGCTGCCGGGTAGGTTTCCGGCCGCGGGATTCGGCCGAGTGGGGTCCAGGAACGACTGTTGGTCGTGTTTCTCCACCGCTGGAGTGAACGTGTCCCAACGCAGGCCGTAATTGAAGCTCAGCTTCGGGGTGACCTTCCAGGTGTCCCCTATGTGCAGGATGTATGCCGAGGCGCGTGGGTAATTGGAAGCTACGTAGAAGTACGTGGTGCAACCGGAGTCCACCTGCCCGAGCAGGAAACTGGCAATAGGACTTCCGCTGACGATGCCCTGCAGTCCCGTCTCCCCGGAACTGAAACTGAACTGGCCCGACGTCGAGCAAAAGCCATTGTAATTACCGCGGTTATTTTCCGTAAGCCACCTGTATTCGCCTCCCATTTTGACGGTGTGCTTGCCGCGCACCCAGGTGACCAGGTCGTTGGCCGTGAAGTCGGGCCGGGCCGTCACGTTCTTGATGTTGGGGCCGCCGTAATTGTTGCCAAAGCCAACGAAATCGCCTAGGTTAATGACGGGCGGAGAGTCGTGCGAGGCCACGCCCGGGACCTGCGGAAACAGGTCGGTGTACTTCCAGTCGAGTGCACCGTAACCCTCCTCGCGGTTGTGGTAGCCCAGCGCAAAGTGACTGAGAACCGTGGGGCTGAAGGTATGGTCCCAATTGAGCCGGTCCACGAAGGCGTACTCGGGAGCTGCGTCCTGGTTAGTGCTGATCTGGACGGGCATCTCCGACTGGGTGTTGGGGTGGGCGCCCTGGTAATAGATCGAAGCCGAAAAGTGGTCGGAGTTGCGAACGTACTGGTCCACCCGCAGGTCGAAATAATTCGTGTGAAAGAGCAGTTCCTCGGACCGCGGCTTGGGCACCACGTAGTTGTTCAGGATCCCCGCCCGGTTCGGCGGAGGCAGATACTTAAACCAAGCAGGTGCCAGCGAGTTCGCCAGCCGCGGATCCGTAGGGCAAATCACATTCGGTTGAGGCGGGCCGCCGGGGCACCCCATGAACTGATCGCGAAGGTAGGGCAGGTTGGTCGGCCCGGGATCTTGCGAGGAATCGAAATTGGGATTAGCGTGCAGCGTGTCCGGGTCATAGACGGGAATCAGATTGCCGTCGCCATCCACCCAGTCACTGAAATCCCCTCCCCGTTCCTGCATGGTAGGAACGCTCCGAACAGGCCGTTGGAGGGCGCCTCCGGTGCGGTACCCCTCCAGGTTGAGGTAGAAGAAAGTTCGCCGGCTCTTCGGCCAAAGGTGGGGAATCCACACAGGTCCCCCGAGCCCGCCTCCAAATTCGTTTTGAAGATTCGCAGGTCTTTGGTCCACGCCGAATTGGCGCGCGTTCAGGGCCGTATTCCGCAGGTACTCGAATCCGGCTCCGTGGTACTGATTGGTGCCCGACTTGGTCTCCAAAATAATCTGCCCGGAAAGGCTGGAACCATACTGAGGCTCGTAATCGGAAGTCAAAACGCTCAGTTCGCCCACCATGTCCGGGGAAGTGGGGAAGTCCGTTTGGATGGACACCATGCCGCTTTGGCTCATCAGTCCTTCCTGCAAGCTGACGCCGTCCAGAATGGCCTCGTCGCCGGACTGCAAGCCACCATTGATGCGGGCGTCGAAGGCGTTGCCCCCGCTTCCGGTTGTTACCCCTGGCATCAGAATGGCGAAGTTGGCGGCGGTCCGGATGGTCCCCGCGACCTCGAGTGGAAGATCCTTGAGGATTTCGGGCGTGACGCTCCCTTTCGACTCGCCGTTATCCGTGTTCAGAGGTGAAGCGTTCGCTCTCACCTCCACCGTCTGCACCGCCGTCCCCAACTGGAGCTTCACGTCCTGACGGGCCAGGGCATTCATCGTGAGTTCGATGCCCGTCTGGACGTATTCCTTGAACCCCTGGGCCTTGGCGCGGAGTTCGTAGATGCCCGGCCGAAGGTTGGGAAAGGAATAGAGACCGTCCGGCCCCGACGTGGCCTTCGATTCCGTACCCGTGGCCACGGACCTCAATCTGAGCGTGACGTTGGGAATCGCGGCGCCCGTTGGGTCTGAAACAGTGCCGCTGAGCGTGGCGTTGAAACTCTGGGCCGGGCCGGGGTTGGCGCAAATGATGACCCACAATAACACGGCAAGCAACGACAGAAGCTTTTTAGCCATGGCTCTAATTTCGCCTCCTTCCTAGAATTCCCAAACCGACGCGAGGGAGCCGCTGTCCAAAAAAGGCTGCGGGTGGGGGGGCGTCTGATTCGCCCCTAATCACACCACGCCCCCCGAACATAGGAACCCGCGGTTGACCCTTGATCCGACGCTGGAAACAGCAAATGAGGCTCCGGAAGGCTGGCAGCTTTAATAGGAGAGCGAGCGCTAGCTATCTTTAGTTCTATCCTTCAGGGCTCTGCTCTACCCGTCCCTCTGAGACGACCGCCCAGCCCAGGGAGCAGCCGAACCTGTTACGAGCCTTCTCTTACCAGTGGCCAGATTGAAAGTCAAGTAGAAACAGAAATAATGTTTCGAAACATTGTCTATTGAAGTCCGAAAGGGGAAGTAGACGTTTTGCCCTCGGCTAGAAACCTGCGGGGGATTTTCGTCAGCCTAGCCACGGGTACCCTGGGCGAGGACACAGGTGGCTTGACAACACCGGCCTGCATTTTCCCCTTGACAAAGTGGAGGGAATGTGTATAATATACGAGTTAATTGTCCCTTGTGAGAAGTGCATTCGCCGGCCCGCTCACAACGCTGCGATGCCTTCTTAGAGGCTTTGCTGATGCGCGGTTCCTGCCTCAAAACCCGCGGTTCTTGCCTGCCACAGGTAGAGTTAGGTAGCAACCGGGCGTCGGATTCACTAGTCATTTTGTCTGTGCTTCAACGACATATTGCCCGCACAAGAAGCAAAATAAAAACGCCTAACCCGTCAACAGATTGAAAACAAACCACCTGACGGCTTAGCCACCCCTGACATAATGTCCAAAAGACCCGCGGCCAGGCTCCAGCCTGTGCCCCGTCGCCGAGACTGAGGAGATTCGATTTTCCAGTCCCCAGTTTCTAGCTATGGGTTCCGCTTTTCTATTTTCGATTTTCGCTTTTCGAACTTCCCGTTTCCAATTTCTCCGCCGGCAGGGTTTCAATGCGGTCGTACGTCTGGGTTTTCCTTCTTGAGCTTCTGAAAGGTGCTCCAGGCGGCATCGGCCTTTGATTTGTCGCCCAGGCGCTGATAGATGCGCCCCAACACGTAGTGAGGCTCCGGGTAGGACGGGTCATAGCGGACAGCAAGGTTCAGTTCCTCGACGGCTTCCTTGTCCTTCTTTTCCTTTTCGAGGAGCAGCCCCATTTGGTAATGGGCTTTGGGGAAATGCGAGTCGTAGCCGAGCGACTCCTCGAGCGCTTTTCGGGCCTCTTCGAATTTCCCAAGCTTGATCAGTAATGTCGCCAGGTTCAGATCAGGCCAGGGGCTTGGATCGGCTCGCTGCTTGTTAAGGCGTATGCCTTCCTCGTACGCCCCAGTCGCCTCGTCGTACTGGGCCAGCGCCTCGTAGGACAGTCCGAGGTTGTCATAGCCTTTCATGAAGTGGGGATCGAGGGCGAGGGCTTTGCGGAAACAGGCCACCGCTTCTTTGAAGCGCATCGCATCGTAATCAATGCGTCCCAGCCAGTAGGGATAGAGCGGGTTCAACGTGTCAGCGGCAATCAGCTTTTCCAATTCCGGCCTTGCCCAGTCGCGATGGTCCAGGATGATGTAAGCAAGCGCCAGTGTGAATCGGCTGCGGTTGTCGAGCGGGGCGAGGGCTTCGGCCTTTTTCAGGGCGATGGCGCAGGGGAGTTGTTTGCCATCCAGAAAGTATATTGCCGCGAGAGTCGTGAGCATCAGGGAAGACTGGGGGTTCTTGTTGATCTGCTCGACCAGGAGGCTTTCCGCGCGCTCGTAGTTGTGCGCCTTGTAGGCTTGCTCGACGGCTTGGCGGTCGGCGAGCTCGAGCGGCAGGTCTTGGAAGCGGTCGGGCCCCAGGCCCGTGGAGGGAATGTCTTGGAGGCGGACTTCTTGGGCTAGGGCGCCGGAAAATAAGGCGAGGCCGACAAGAACCGAGATCAAAAGCCGGGTCAGCATTTTCCTACGGTTGCACCACGATGGTACGCAAGAGCTCTTTGGCGCGTTCAGCGCGCTGGGCGCGGATTTCTTCGAAGTGCTTGGCCTGCGCGTCGGCGCGCGGGTCCCGGGTGCGCTGGTAGAGGATCATCAAGTTCAAGTTGCCCGTGTAGCTCTCCGGGTCCAAATACAGCGCCTGCCGCAGCGCCTTCTCGGCTTCCGGATATTGTTTCTGCTTCAAGTGGAGAAGCCCGAGTTCCGCGTAGGCATCGGCAAATTTCGGATTGGCCTCCAGGGCCTGATGCAGTTCCCGGATGGCATCGGCATACCGTCCCTGCTGGTTCGCCACGCGGCCCAGGAAGTAGTCCGCGACCGGGGCGAGTTCGGGGACCTGCACCAGGGGCTCGAACTGCTTTTGGGCCAGCTCGTCGCTATGGCTGTAGAAGTAGGCGGCGCCCAGCGCAAGCTTCCCCTTGGAGTCGTCCGGCTTCAGCTCGACATACTTCTTCAGATACGGAATCGCCTCACCGGCGTCTTGCCGCTGGACCGCCACGGACCCGAAAGCGTAGTTGTAGTAAGCGTTGTCGGGGTCGAGTGATACGGCCTTTTTCAGCGAACGGTAGGCTTCCTCCGCCAGATTCTCCTTGATGCAGACCACGCCGAAGAAGAAGTGGATTGCAGCATTGTCAGGCTGCAAATCGCGCGCGTGAGCCAGGTAGCCCAGCGCGGCCTTGTTCTCGTTTTGTTTCTCCGCCACCCGCGCCAGTTCGATCAGCAGGGGCACGGAGTCGGCGTCGTGCTGCCCGGCCTTTTCCAGCATGTCGCGGGCCTGCGGGTAATTCCCCTGTTTTTCGAGAAGCGCCCCGAGCTGGAAAAGCGAGCCAGGAGAAGCCAGGTTTTTCTCTTCCAGCACGCCCAGCAGTTTGATCTCCAGATCCTCGCGCTGGTGCTTCTCGAGTAAGGGGGCGATGGAAGTCACGTCCGCCTCGCTAAGGTCGGCGCTCTGCGCCAGCTCTTCGGCAGCCGTGTCTGCCTGCGCGCGGTCCTGCAATCCTGAATAGTCGGCGCACTTGAGCGCCAAGGCTTGCGCTCGCGCCTGCGCCGCGGGCGGCAATCGCCCCAAGTGCTCGAGCGAAAGTCGGAATGAACCCAAGCGCGAGAGGAGGTAAGCTGCCTGGTAATGGGCCTCGACGTTGTCGGGCTCGTACTGGAGCAATCGTCGGTAAGTTTCCAGGCCCTTCTTCATCGCTTGAGGGTCCTTGGCGGCCTGCTCCTGGTAGAGGTGGCCCAGGTTCAGGTAGGCGCCGGTCAGGCGCGGCGCTGCGGCAAGGGCCTTCTGAAATTCTGTTTCCGCCGCTCGGTAGTTGCCCTCCTGCGCCTCAATCACGCCCATCAGGTTCAGCGCGTTGGGATCCTTGGGCGAAGTTTTCAAGACTTCGGTCAACTGCTCGCGCGCCTTGGCCAAGTCACCCTTCTCGATCAGTTGCTCGATATCTTCGAGTGAGTAACGCAGAGTTTCGTTCTCTGAAACTCCGCGGGTGTCCTGGAGAGGCAACCCCGCCCCCCGGCCGTAAACTAGAACGGCTGAAAGGACCGCCGCGGACCAGCCTAACAGCAAACAGCGCAGGGCCAAGCATAGCGTCAAAGGGCGAAGCATCCTTTCCTGATAACAAAGCCATCTCGTGGTGTCAAGGACAGCCCTCGTGTTGTTGAAAGCGGAGAACCGTTGCATCAATGAAGTCACACAGGTTGCAGCCGGAAGTCTTGCAGCCGCCAGTCGAAAGTGTGTACGCAAAAGGGAACCAGCAGTCCACCCCTTGCCTGCACACCTTCGTGCGGGTGGCAGACTTTGTGTCTCTTGCGGCCGGACAGGTCCGCGATTATCCTCCCAGTATGCGCAGGACAAACAGAATGCCAATTCGGAATTATATCGCCCTGGCTGCGGTGGTTGCCGCGAGCCTGGGGGCATCTTCATGTGGTGGGGGTGGGCCGTCATTGCCGCCGCCCACCCTGGCGTTGACGTTATCCGCAAGCAATCTCACCATACTTCAAGATGGGACGGCGGCTACCGTCAATGCGACGGTGACAAGCTCAGGGTCGTCGAATCCCGTCACACTGGGTGTCAGCGGTATTCCCACCGCGCTGAACATCACTGTGCAGTCGCCGGGAACGGGTTCGACGGGGAGCGTCACGTTTTCTACCGGCGGCCCGCCGGTGCCTCCGTGGGAGGGCCCGCCCACCTACCTAGCCACGCCGGCCGGCACCTACAACCTCACAGTCAACGCATCAAACGACGCAGCCACGGCCAGCGCCACACTGACGCTGCAGGTGAACGTCCTCGCCGTTGTTTACCCAACCAGCGGAGCCCCTCCGAGCTATCAGATCCAGAAGTTCGACACCTTCATGTCGACTTCATTTCAGCTCGCCTCCTGGGCCGACCAGTTCTTCGTACAAATCCCCGGCGCCACCACGCCTCTGAACGACCTCCAGCCGCAGCACATTCGCATGCAGGTAGTGGAACGCGACATCCCCCAAACCACCGCCACCACTTGGGACTTCAGCTATCTCGACGGAATCGCGAATCCGATTTTTAGCGTCGCGGACCACAGCCCGGAATTTCAAATCGCGCGCGGGCCCGATTTCATGTACAACCCGCCAGGCGGGCAGACCTTCGTCGATTCCACTTACGAGCAATTCGCCGGCTTCGCGGCCAATCTGGTCCGGTATTACAACACCGGCGGCTTCACGGACGCCGGCGGAGTTTTTCATAAGTCCTCGAGTGGTTATCCCATCACCTGGTGGGGGATTTACAACGAGCCGAACATCAATGGCCTCACGGCCGCTCAATACGTGAGCCTCTACAACACCGTAGTCCCTGCCATGCAAGCCGTGGACCCTACGATTAAGTTTGCGGCCGTGGAGTTGGCCGACGGTTGGGACGAACCGGAGCTATTCCTGGCCGGCGTCATACCGGGCCTTACGGCGCAGGTGGATGTCCTGGCCACGCACTTTTACGCAACCTGCAACCAGTTGGATACCGACCAGACCTTGTTTAACGCCATCGACGGCTTCTTGCCGCACATCGACTACATCTATACGCAGCTTCAGAGCAAAGGGCTCACGAACGTCCCGGTCTGGATGATGGAGAACAATGTGAATGCGGACTACGAAGGGGCCGGCGGCATGAGCACCTGCAACCCTGGCCAGAAGTTTGTCACCGACCAGCGCGGCAGCAGCGCTTATTTTGCCGCTTGGCGTCCGACCCTCTTTTCAAAGTTTGGGAAGGCGGGCGTGCATTCCCTCTATCACTGGGCCTTCGCTGCTGACCAGCAGTACGGTGAAGTGGATGGAAACACCGACCACACCTACCTGAGCTACTGGGTGGACTATTGGCTGTCGCGGCTCTACGCCTCGCCACCCGGCGCCCAAATCCTCCCCATGTCCGACTTGGACAGTTCGAGCGTCGAGGTCCTGCCCACCCTCGAAAGCGATGGCAGCGTTCTCATCATGGTGGCGAACCACGCTGTGCACAGCTCCGCCGATAATAACGGGGCCGGAGACCCGCGCACGGTGATCCTGGATATCTCGGCGCTGGGAACTTTTACTACGGCGACGGCGCTAACCCTGGATGCCACGACCAACATTACAACTGGACCTTCACCCGTCTCGGTGACATTGGCGCCGCGCATCCCGGTCACGTTGAACGGTTACGGGGTAACTTTCCTGACACTCAAGTAGCGCCGACCTTCAGCGCCTGCCCTGAGCGCGGCGAAGGGTCGGCACGTGCCGGGCTTCAGCCCCGCAGCTGACGAAGGAGTGGCACACGCCCTCTTGCCTGTGCGGGCATCCGTCAGCCGACGGACTGTGCCACCTGAATGTAGCATTCCTCCCTTCATTCCTTTTGCGCTATGATTCCCTTGTGGACATTCACCTGACCGAGATCGAAGCGCGCGTGGTGGGTTCGCTGGTCGAGAAGGAGCTGACGACTCCGGACTACTATCCGCTTTCGTTGAACGCGCTCCTCAATGCGTGCAACCAGAAATCCAATCGCCATCCCGTCATGAACCTGGATGAGGACGCGGTGCGGGAGGCGTTGCAGGGCCTGAACAAAATAGGCCTGGCGGGAGCGGCCGGGGGCGCGGACAGCCGCGTGACCAAATACGAGCACCGGCTCCAGGAAGTCTTCAATTTCAGCCGCCCCGAGATTGCCATCCTCTGCGTGCTGTTATTGCGCGGTCCGCAGACGCCCGGCGAACTGCGCGGCCGCACGGAGCGCCTCTATGGGTTTGGCGACCTGAGTGAGGTGCCGACCACGTTGCAGCGCTTGATGAAGCGCGACCCGCCTCTGGTGAAAATGCTTCCCAGGCAGCCGGGCACCAAGGAAGCTCGCTACGCCCACCTGCTTTCGGGGGATGTGGACATGGGGGAACCCGAGCCGGCGGGGGACACGGCAGACGACTCGGCCACCGCGGACCGCTTGGCGCGCCTGGAGGAGCAAGTCGCGCGCCTTCAGAAGGAAACCGCCGACCTGAAACAGCTGCTCACGGATTTTCGCAAGCAGTTTGAGTAGGAACCCCCGCGCTCACATTGATTTTGAGCCTCGGGCGGGGGAGAATGAGGTGCGCAGCGCGTCGAGGCGATCCGGCGTACGCGCGATCGCCATCCGTCATCCGACCGAGGTCGTAGAGCTGCTGCTACTCTGGACGAGGCGTTGGGGTCATGGCCCAAAAAAGAGAATTCCACTGTATCGTTTGCGATCAGCTTGAAGAGCGCTGCACGTGCCCGAAATACTGTGCCCTGTGCCACGCGGATTACTCCGTCCGGCTTACAGAGGACGGCCAGTACTATTGCGCCGATTGCCGCGAAGCCTGCGATTACAGGACTCAAGACCAGGTATAGTTGATTTTGCGAGGGCCGGCCTGTAGCCTCGAGGCATGTGCGCGGGTTGCCATTCACTCGCTGGGGCCGCGTCGCGTTCCCCGGTGTCAACTTGATGAGAATCGTCTTAAGCAGCCAGCCTCGTCTGCTGCATATCCTGCGCGGTGTGGTAAGATGTTTCGCAGTAGCGTCGGGATTCCCTGAAACGGGGGCTGAGAGCCTGGCGATGGCCATTGACGAGGCAGCCGCCAATGTGATCCGGCACACCTATGGAGGGCGCGAGGACGCGCGCTTGGCTCTCGAGATCAAGAAATTTCCCGATCGCCTGGAGTTCCTCCTGGAAGATTGGGGGCCTAAGGTACGGGCGGAACAGATCCGGCCTCGACCGCTGGATGAAGTCCGTCCGGGAGGATTGGGGACGTTCTTCATCAACTCTTTTATGGACGCCTGCTCTTACGACCCGGAATTCGCCGAGGGCAATCGCCTGAGAATGGTCAAGTATTTTCCAGGGAAGACTTCGAAATGAACGTAACCGTCCGCAACGCGGAGAGTGTCTCCATTATCGATTGTTCCGGCGACGTTGACCTGTATACGTCGCCCCGTTTGCGCGAGGCCTTGCTTGCCCAAATCCATGCGGGGGGCGGCAGCGTCCTGGTGAATATGGCCGGAGTCGGGTATATCGATAGCTCGGGCATTGCCACTCTCGTGGAAGGTCTGCAGCTTTCCCGGCAGACCAAAACGCGCTTTGGCCTTTTCTCCCTGCGGAGCAACGCACGTTCCGTCCTGGAACTGGCGCGGCTTCACAAGGTCTTTAACCTGTTCGAGAACGAGCAGGAAGCCTTGAAGAAAATCGGGTCGGTCAAACCCTTCGGTGGACTGTAGCCGCAAGCGGAAAGTGCGGCCCGGAAACTGGAAAATCGAAAGTCGAAAATAGGAATGGGCGGCTCGATAGGGGAAGAGGGTTCGCAAGTTCCGATTTTCGATTTTGCAGTTTCGGGCGGCTAGTTTCCAGTTTCTAGTTTCAGGTTGCGGTTGAACCGGGCGCAGCGAAAGTGCAAGATTCCAAATTCCAGATTAAAGTCCTATGACAGCGGTTCTGGCCTTCATTGGGCGCAACACCCTGGATCTCCTGCGCTACCTGAGCGGCCTCTACGATCTGAGTGCCAAGGCCGCCTACTGGACCTTCGTCGCGCCCTTCAAGGGGCGGTCGATTAAGTGGAAGAGCGCCATCCACCAGATGGTGCTCACCGGCGTCGAATCCATCCCCATCGTATCTCTCATCTCGCTCTTCATCGGCGTCGTGCTGGCGCTGCAGGGCGCTTATCAGCTCCAGAAGTTCGGGGCCGCGTACTATGTGACGGCCTTGGTGGGCGTTTCGATGACGCGTGAGCTGGGGCCGCTCATCACCGCCATTGTGATCGCCGGGCGGTCCGGCTCCGCCTTCGCAGCCGAGATCGGGACCATGAAGGTCTCGGAAGAAATTGACGCCCTGGAAGCGATGGGACTGAACAGCGTGCGGTTCCTGGTGGTGCCCAAATATCTCGCCATGTTGGTGATGATGCCGTGCTTGACCATTCTCGCCGACCTGGCGGGCATTCTGGGCGGCGGGATTTTTGAGATGTACCAGCTTGACCAGACCCTGCCCATGTTCCTGAGCGCCACGCGGGATGCCCTCGTGATGCGCGACATCACCACGGGGCTCATCAAGAGCGTGGTGTTCGGCCAGATCATCACCAAAGTGGGTTGCTACGAAGGGTTTGCCGTGCGGGGCGGCGCCGAGGGTGTGGGCAAGTCCACCACCTCCTCCGTAGTCGTTTCGATCTTCCTGGTTATTCTGGCGGACGTTATTTTCACCGCCGTCTTTTACTATACGCACTGACCATGGCGCATGATTTTCAAGGACCGATGATCCGCGTGGTGGACCTGGTCACCTACTACGGCGAGCGCCGTATCCTGAACCACGTGAATCTGGAAGTGCACACGGGTGAGACCATGGTGATCCTGGGCGGCAGCGGCACCGGGAAAAGCACGCTCCTCCGTCATCTGATCCGTCTGGAGAAGCCCACCTCAGGGCATATCTACCTCAAGGACCACGACCTCTGTTGCATGCCGGAAGAACGCTTCAATCTGCTGCGGCCCAAGATGGGCATGCTGTTCCAAAGCGCGGCGCTGTTCAACTCCATGACCATTGAGGATAATGTCGCGCTCCCCCTGCGCGAGTTGACCCGGCTGGAAGATTCCACGATCCGCATCATGACCCGCATCAAGCTCGAGCTGGTGGGGTTGAATGGATTCGAGCATTACATGCCCTCTCAGTTGAGCGGCGGCATGAGGAAACGCGCCGGGCTGGCGCGCGCGCTGGCCATGGATCCGGAGATCCTCCTGTTTGACGAGCCTTCCGCCGGGCTCGACCCCATCACTGCGGCCGGGATTGACGCCTTGATTTTGAAACTGAAACTGGCTTTCAGGTTGGCCATCGTGGTGGTGACGCATGAAATGGCCAGCGCATTTATGATCGCCGACCGCATCGCGGTGATGGATCGTGGGGAAGTCATTGCCCTCGGCACGCCGGAGGAGATCCGCGCCAGCCAGCACCCCCGCGTGGTGCAGTTTGTGAACCGCGTGCCGGAGGGGGAACCGGAAGACGTCCAGGCTTATTTGCGAACCCTTACCGAATCCGATCCGCACTGAGGTGCAACCATGGCGCGCAGCACAGAGGAGATCAGCGTGGGAGTCGTCGTCATCGTCGCCGCCGCGCTATTCCTGGCGGCCTTGGTGTTGGTCGGCGGCGTGAACCTTCTTCAAAGGAAGAAGGTGGTGTATACCTCCTACTTCAAATTTGCCGGGGGCTTGGAGCCCGGCTCTTTCGTCCGGTTCGCCGGGTTGAAGGTGGGCACGGTGAAGTCCGCGGGGATCGACCCGGACGACCCGACGCGCATTCGGGTGGAACTCCTCGTGGCGGATGGAACGCCGGTCCGCGCCAATTCCAAAGCCCGCGTTTCCAGCTTGGGCTTCCTGGGCGAGAACTACGTGGAAATTTCCCCCGGCACGCGTGACGCCGCCCTGCTCCCTCCCCGAAGCGAAATTCCGTCGGTCGAGATCGTGCAATTGGCCGATGTCTTCAGCAACGTGAACAACATCACGCTGAACGCCAACAAGCTGGTGAACGACCTTGACGACCGGACTCTGGTGCTTTCCGACAACGTCAACAAGCTCCTCAACAACGTCAATGAGACGGTGACGGCCGAGAACCGCCAACACCTGGCCGCATTTCTTGCCAACGCCGACAACCTGCTGGCGGACTCTCGCCCCAGCCTGAACAAAACCCTCGGCAACCTGGAGACGGCCAGCGGTAAATTGAGTCCCACCATCGAAAACGTCAACACCACGATCGCCAAGGCCAACACCCTGGCGGATCACTTGAACTCCCTGGTGATGGACAATCGCCAGGAGATCCACGATTCCCTGTTGCGCCTGCAGACCTCCCTCGCCGATACCCAGAAGCTGATCAATAACCTCAACGATACACTGGAGCAGAACCGAGGGAATCTCGACGAGACCTTGGAGAATATCCGCGTCAGTAGCCAGAACCTGAAGCAATTCACCGACACGATCAAGCAGCGGCCCTACAGCCTCATCCGCATCAAGGGGCAGAAGGACCGCCTCCCGCCCACTGGGAATTCGGGCCGAGTCGGCCCACAGCCCGCCCACCGCACCGAAACCGCCTCAGTGCCATAGGGGCGCCCCCTGTGGGCGCCCTCGGGCGGGCACAAGGCCCGCCCCTACTTGCGGATCGCTTTCCGAAGCGCGACGCGCACGGCGGCCGAGAAGAGTCATCTCAACGCGCTGTTCGAATATCGTGTGAGTTTCGCAGCCCTGGAGCTGGCTACGGGCGAACCGGCGGCCGACCCCCCGGCGATGACCTTGACACGAGAGGGCGGCCGGCGTATGTTTCTCGCACTGGGATGAAGTCGAAACCCGAAAACCCAGGTAACAAGGCTGGCGCGAGCAGAGCGTGAAGTGAGCGCCCGAGGCCGAATCAAGAGTGGAGTCGCCTTCTTCGAAGAGATCCGTTAGTTTAATGAGCCGAGACTGATGCCCTATCAAAGGGAAAACGCTCATTGGAATTTCATTTGACTGCAGACTCAGAGGAGTCATTAAAACCTAAACCCCAAAACATGGAGGAAACATGAAGACGAAGCTGATTACGTGGACGATGGCAGCAGCACTGGCGGTATTGATTGCCGTTCCGACCCTGGCCGGCCCCAATCCGAAACCTGCGCCGGCCGCCGCCCCCGCCGGTCAGGGAGCGGGGAAGCATCCGAATGTTGTAGAAGCGATGCAGGCGCTCGAGACTGCGAAGAAACATCTGAAAGCCGCCCCAAGGGAGTTTGGCGGGCATCGCGTTGAGGCTATCAGGCACATCGACGCGGCGATCGTAGAGTGCAGGGCCGCGCTGGATTATGCAAAGGACCACAACGACTAATCACCCGGGGCGCCGCGGGGAGGGAACTCCTCGCGGCGGCTTCACGCTGCCACATAGCGGTCTCACGGCATAGGCCTCCTGCCAAGTGGCAGGCGCGGGTTGACACTGTGGCGGGGGCGTGCATAATAGAGACATGAGCCAGCTCACCGGGACGTCCCTCTCCCGCGCGGTGCCTCACGCTCCCCGGCGCCGTAGCGTGCGGTTCAGCAAGCGGGGCGCAAGTTTGGACGTGACCGCAGCCCGAACGGACGACTTGGTCCGTCTGATCGAACGCGGACTCCCCTTCAAGGCTCTTGAGTCTTTCGCGGCTCTGAGCGGCTTGCCCGTTGCCTTGCTCGCTTCAGTGCTTGGAATCCCTGAAAGGACCTTGGCTCGGCGCAAGGTGGCAGGCAAGTTGGCGCCGGATGAATCCGAGCGACTGCTGCGTGTTTCGCTGGTGTTTGAGAAGGCCGTGGAGTTATTTGAGGGAGACGTGGCTGGCGGGGCGACCTGGCTGACGAGTCCCCAAAAAGCCATCGGCCACCAAACACCCTTGGCCTATTCCAGAACTGAGTTGGGTGCCCGCGAAGTCGAGAATTTGATCGGCCGGCTCGAGCACGGAGTCTTCTCCTGATGGTTACCGCCTGGCGCATCGTCAAGCGGAAGCTGGCCAAGTCAGCTTTCACCGGCGAGGGCGCGCGCCTGTATGGGGGACGCTGGAATAGCCCCGGAATCGCTATCGTTTATACGGCTGAATCTCGGTCCCTCGCCGCGCTCGAGATGGTTGTTCACCTCGGCTCATCCGAATTGCTGGACCACTATGTCGTGTTTGAAGTCGGGATCGACGAATCCTTGATCACCAAGGTTAACCCATCGCACCTGCCGAGAAACTGGAGAGCCGATCCCAGGCCCATGAAGGTTTTAGAAATTGGAGACGCATGGGCCGAAGCGCGGACCTCAGCGGTCCTGCAGGTTCCCAGCGCCATCCTCCCCCCGGAACACAACTTCCTCCTTAACCGTCACCACCATGACTTTTCGAAACTCATTATCGGCAAGCCATCTCTTTTTCATTTTGATCCTCGTTTGGCACGTTAAGCCGGTATTTCAGACCTACAGTGCGGACCGAGGACTCCATGAGCGAGCCACCGCTACAGGAGATTACGGCTTCTTCAGCTCGACACTGATCACGCGAAGCTCTGATGGCCCGACATTCTCGAGCGAGTGCGGGGGAAGCGGCCCCGACCACAAGGCGCTCACCTCCGGCGCCTTCCCAACGACGCGGCTGTTCACGACTATCCTTCCTTCACCGTCGCGGCGCACGAAGTCGCTCCAGCTTAATAGGTAAAGGACGCTCGGCCAGCGATGAGTGTGGAGCGGTACCGTGTGTCCCGGCGGAACTCTCGTGTCGAGCACTCGAACCAGCTCATTACGCGGGCGGTTGCGCTCCCAGGATTCTTGCTTACGGGAGGCCCACGGATGAGGGTAGAATAGCGCCTCGGCCCATGACGAAAATCGCAGTTCCATTCTTGGACCTGAAGGCGCAGTTCGCGACGCTCCGCAAGGAGATTCTGTCGGCCCTGGAGCATGTTTGCGCGAACGCCGCGTTTATCTTGGGCGAAGAGGTTCGGGAGTTTGAAAAGGAATTTGCCGCCTACTGCGGCGCCAAGTACTGCGTGGCGCTAAATTCGGGCACCAGCGCCTTGCACCTGGCGCTCGCGGCCGTGGGCGTGGGGCCCGGCGACGAGGTGATTACCACCCCCAACACCTTTGTGGCGACCGCGGAGGCGATCACCTACCTGGGCGCGCGGCCGGTTTTCGTGGATATCGACCCTGGGACGGCGAACCTCGACCCCCGCCTTCTCGAGCCTGCCTTGAGTCCTCGCACGAAGGCGGTTCTCCCCGTTCATTTGTATGGGCGGCCTGCGGACATGGACCCGATCCTCGACTTCGCGGCGCAGCACGGGCTGGCGGTTATCGAGGACGCCTGCCAGGCGCATGGCGCGCGCTACAAAGGGAAGCGTGCGGGAAGTCTCGGGCGCGTTGCCACCTTCAGCTTTTATCCTTCCAAGAACCTGGGCGCCTACGGCGAGGGCGGCGCCCTGACTACTCAAGACGAGCAAATCGCTTCTTTGGCCCAAAGCCTGCGCGACCACGGCCAGACCCGCCGCTACCACCACGAGCGCGTCGGTTACAACTATCGCATGGACGGCTTCCAGGGAGCCGTCCTGCGCGTGAAGTTGAAGCGGCTCGACGCTTGGAACGCCAGGCGAAGGGCGATTGCGGACCTGTACCAAAAGAGGCTCGCGGGAGCGAAGCTCGATATGCTGCGCGACGACCCGCAGAACGAGAGCGCCTATCACCTCTTCGCTGTTTATGTTGATAACCGTGACGCGGTTCGTGCGGCCTTGCAGGCGCGGGGCGTCGAGACCGCAGTGCATTACCCTCTGCCTCTGCACCTCCAGCCCGCTTTCGCTGGACTGGGCTACCCGCGCGGGAGTTTCCCCCATGCCGAGCGAGCCTGCGAGCGGGTGCTTAGCCTGCCCTTGTTTCCCGAGCTCGCCGACGAGCAAGTCGAATACGCCGCAGAGACCCTGGCCGATGCTCTTGATAACCGATAACCCCGCATTTTCTACTTGACAAGGAGAATAATGGTGGTATAATAGCGGGGTTGAATGGCAGAAGGAAGTTGCGTATGCAAGGGTTCAAGACCAAGCGTGCGCTGAGCTCTTAATGGCTCCGACGATGCCTTTTTGCTGCCTCAAGACCGGTGGTTCCCGCCCCCCCGCAGATAGGGTCAGACAGCAGTTCGGCCTGGAATTCATCGGACATTCCGCCCGTGCCATCAAGACACAATGTCCGCACAAATAGAAAAATAAAAACGCCTAAGCCGTCAACGGATTGAAAACAAACCACCTGACGGCTTAGCCAACGTGACTATTTGTCTCACTGAGCCAACCGACGGTCCCTTGCGACCCGTTCCGGACCGGCTTCGCCGCCTGCCAGCCGAGACGAGCGACTCCGTCCGTTCGTGGCCGCGGTCCACTCACCCGGCACGAGGGACCCTCTAAGGTCTCTCCTGCGTGGGAACTTCGGAAAGTGTTTTGACTCCCTCGCGTGCGCGTGTTAGCCTCGGGGCCGAGCGATGATCTCCATCGTCATACCCACCTACAACGAGGCGAGTGCCATTCAGGAGACTCTGCGGCGCGCGGCCCTGGCGCTCCGCAGCACGGGGGAGAGTTTTGAGCTGGTGGTCGTGGACGATTCGAGCGCTGACGGTACGGCCGAGAAAGCCGAGGCGCTGGCAGGCGAGTTGCCGGTCCGCGTGCTGCGGCGCCCGGGCCGCATGGGCCTTGCCACGGCCGTCCTCGACGGCTGGGCGAGCACGCGCAGCGAAATTGTTGGCGTAATGGACGCAGACCTTCAGCATCCTCCGGAAGTCCTCAGCGCGCTCGTTCGAGCGCTACGCGACGAGGGTGCGGACCTGGCAATTGCCAGCCGCTACGTCCTCGGCGGCGGCTCCTCGGACTGGACGTGGGTGCGTCGCATGATTTCCCGCACTGCCACTCACATGGCGGCCACCGTGCTTCCTCTCACGCTGGCTTCGGTCGGCGACCCGATGTCGGGGATGTTCCTGGTCCGCGCTGAGGTCCTGGAGGGCGTCCGGCTCAATCCCCTGGGCTACAAAATCCTGCTGGAAGTTCTTGCCAAGGCGCGCTATCGAAAATTGACGGAGGTGCCTTACATCTTTCAGGAGCGCACGCGCGGCGCTTCAAAGCTCGGGGCTCGCCAGTATCTTGAATACATCCTCCACCTATTCAGGCTGGCGGTGGGGACGGGACAGCTCCGCGGCTGGCTGAGATATGGCTTCGTCGGATCGATCGGGGCGCTCATTGATGTCGCGCTGTTCAACGCGCTGGTGGGCCGTTACGGCTGGAGTCCCTTGCTGGCCGTCCTCGTGGCCATCCAAGTCGCGCTGCTCGGCAATTTCATCGGGAATGAAGGCCTGACGTTTCACCGTGCACAAGCGCCCCCCCCGCGCGCCGGCTTTATCCTGCGCATGCTTCGCTACGAAAGGGTCTGCCTGCCGGGAGCCGCATTGAATGCTCTGCTTACCCTGGTTCTGCTTTCCCAGGGCACGGGAGTGCTGGTATCTGCAGCCTGCGGCGTTATCGCCGGCGGAGCGCTGAATTTCCTCTTTAACATCCCGTCCATCTGGAGGACGTGGGCGTCTTGAGTTCCCTGTTGCCCTTTCGGGCTCCCTGTACGGCATCAGGCAACGAAATAAATCTGTGATACGATGCGCCCTTTCGGTGGACCTTTCCGGGGAGGGCGCCTGGCGAGATAGGCCAAGACAGACGTCATGGGTGATGGCAGAACAACGCTGCCGAAAGTGCTGTGGTGCGTGCTCGGAGCGGGGCTCCTAGCGCGCTTCGCGCTGGCGGTCTCCAGCCTTCCTACCCTCATCACCTTGAATATCCCCGACGATGCCTTCTACTACTTCAAAATCGCTCAGAATATCGCGAGTTACCACACTTCATCGCTTGATGGTCTCCATCCGACGAACGGGTACCATCCGCTCTGGATGGGAGTGTTGGTTGTTCTCTTCCGCATCTTGCCCGCAAATGCGAACACCGTTGTCCATTTCGCGTTGGCACTCCAAGCTGTAATGGATGTGAGTACGGGATGGTTTATTTTCCTTCTCGTGCGCGAATTCACGGTCGAGAGGCGCTGGGCGGTCGTAGCCGCAGCTTTGTATTTGCTCAATGCAAACGCCGTTTTTTATCAAACCGACGGGTTGGAAACAGCCCTGAGTACGCTGCTGGCGGTCATGAGCTTGTACTTTTACCTCCCTCTGACCAATGAGGCTGCAGGCGGTTGGGCTGAGCGCGCTAAGTTTGCCATCCTCAGCGGGCTGGCCATGCTGGCGCGCACGGACACGGTATTTCTTTACGCGCTGCTGTTCGCCGCGCTCGCTGTTAGGGAATGGAGGCGCGCGCGCCGTCTTGACAGGACAATCGGCACGGGCGCCATTGCCGCTGCGTTCGTCCTTCCTTGGCTGATCTGGAACTACGTGCGGTTTGGCCAAGTCCTTCAGGTGAGTGCGGTTGCCGTGCCCTGGTTGTTTCGCCAGAATCTCCAGGAGCCTGCACTCCTGGCGGGCTTGAATCTCATGAGGTACGAGCTCGTGTTTGAGTGGCCCAGACTGAGCTGCATGTACGACGGATACTTGATCTTGGTTCCGGTGGCTGCATGCTTTATCGCGCGTCCAGACGCGAAGCCGGCGGTGCCTGAGCGGGGTCTGGGTATGTTGGGCTTGGTGTGGGTGGCGCTTTTCATGGAGGTGGCTTTTCATTGTTTCATCCGCCTCTATCCCCGCCCCTGGTACAGCGCCCTGTTTTTTGTCCTCAACGCCGTGACCATCGCTTGGGCGGCGGGAAGGATCTGGACGCTTCCCTGGGCCCGGCGCGGAGTTGTTTGGGCCCTGGGGTTCATCTTTGCGTTCTACATTCTGACGGGCTGGGCGACGTTGTGGGGAAGGCAATACCCGTGGCAGGCTGAATTCTTGCGCGCGTCGGAGTGGGTCAACACCAACACGCCGCGCGAGGCGCGAATTGGAGCTTTCAACGCCGGCATCATGAGTTTCTTCGCCCAGCGGACGGTGGTGAACCTGGACGGGTCGGTCAACAATTCAGCCTACGAAGCCTTAAGGGCTCGTCGCCTGCATGATTATCTCCTTGCGAATTCCATCAGTCATGTTGCGGATTTTCGCTGGTCTGTGGAGAACGACTATAAGAGGTTCTGGGACAACGGCGCGGATCACATTCCGCTTGCCCAGACTGCATGCTTCCCGGAGGCCCCAATTCTCTGGAAGGGGAGCGTGATGCAAATCTACAAAGTTCTGAAGCCGCTCCAGGGTGAAAGCGTGCAGGTCTCGCCCGGTTTCAGAGGGGCAAGCAAGTTACAGGGATGTGACGAAACGCCTTGAGGGTGTGCGCGGCGCAATTTCAGGGCGTCGAGTAGGCATGCAGATTCTCGCTAGACTTCTGGCTGCGCGTTGGCGACACGTGAGGAGCGGGAGTGGCCGAGAATTTCAGCTCCAGGTCAGCAAGCACTACACCTTCCGTGCTTTCTCGGATCACGGTCTCGTGGCGCGTCTGGCTCGGAGTATCGCTGGCCCTGGTTCTTCTCCGGGCCCTCCCGAACCTTTGCTACCCTCTCTATCGTGACCAGGCCACCTACTGTCTTATTGGAGAAAACCTCCTTCACGGCAAGCTCCTCTACCGCGACTTGTGGGACAACAAGCCTCCGGGAATTTTCTTCACCTTCGCGCCCCTGGTGAAGCTCTTTGGGCCGGTGATGTGGATTGTGGGGGTAGTGGACGTCCTCTGGCTGCTCGCCATCTCCTACTGCATTTTTCGCTTCGCCCGGCAATACCTGGGGCCCGGGGCGGCTGCCATCGCGGTCCTGTTCAACGCAGCATGGCATTGCAATATGGGCTATTCGAATTCGGCCCAGCCAGAGACTTTCCTTGTGCTTTGTGTTTTCGTGGCTTGGTTACTGCTCGCGCCCGGAGAGGGGCAGCCGAGTTGGCGAGGTTTTGCCGCCGGGGCCATGCTCGGTGTGGCCTTCTGGTACAAATACAACGCGGCAGCATTTTTCCCGGTGGTTGTCCTGCTTCCTTATCTCGATTTCTCCGGGCTCGATGACAGGCCGCGGAGGATCCGGTTGAAGATTCCCCTTCGAACTTTGGTGGTGCGGGCAGGTACGGTGATTACAGGGTTTGGTGCAATCGTCCTCGGAGTTCTCGCCTACTTTTGGCTGGCCGGAGGTTGGCGGGCGCTCGTGGAAGTCCAATTCGAGGTATTGCCGCGCTACAGTTCCATGTTTTTCGCCAGGGTGCCCCACCTCGGGTACTGGGGAATCGTTTTTACGTACCGCTACTTGGGCGTCTGGACCGAAGTGATGTTGATGGCCACTTTGCTGTTTGGCTGGGTCCGGCGAGAACTGCGCGTTGTAGTGCCGGTTGTCCTCATGGGGCTGGCGGGATATGCCTCAACAGTCGTGCAGGGCCGTTTCGCGGAATTCACATTTGAAACGTCCTTCCCCTTTTTCGCCATGTTCTGGGGATATGTGGCCGTTAAAGCCTATGAGGGTTTCCGCTTCGCGCGGCAGCACTTCTCGCGGCGCCGCTGGTGGCTGGCGCAAGGACTGCTGTGGGTGGCAGCTGCCAACGTCGTTTATGTTCCCTTGCCCGAGGAAGTGTTTAATATTCGCATGCAATACCAGGCTTTCGTCTTTTGGGTCCGCAATCCCCAACGCTCATACGTGGAATACGCGTTTCCGCACTTCAACGACCATCTGCACGGCCAAATGGTCGTCATTCAATATCTCAACACACATTCCCGCCCGGAAGACACTGTTTACGTGTGGGGCACAGCTCCGCTCATCAATTTCCTCGGCCGGCGCCATTTTCCGAGTCGCTTTGCTTGCAACCTGGCTTTAATCTCCCCCTGGGCTCCTGCCGCGTGGCGGGACGAATTGATAGGAGACCTGGAGCGGACTCCGCCGCGTTTTATTGTCGTGGCGCGCGACGACACGGTCATGTTCATCTCTTACACCTGGAGGGATTCAGAACAATGCCTGGAGACCTATCCGGCGCTGGCCGCGTTCATCCACAACCGGTATTCGCCGGTGTTTAACATAGAGGATTTTGAGGTCTATCGGTCCACGACTGATTAGATGGCTGATCTCCTAACCCATGCGACGGCGGGCGTTCGGCGCTCGCGCGTTTGGTTTGCCGCGGCTTTGAGTGCCGTGGTGTTCCTGACCGCGACGAACCTTACCTTTCCGCTGGGCCGCGACCAGGCGACCTACTGCCTGATTGGAGAAAACCTGCTGCGCGGCCGGATCCTCTACCGCGATCTGTGGGACAACAAACCGCCTGGCATCTTCTTCCTTTTCACCTTGATCGTAAAGACCTTCGGCCCCGTGATGTGGTCGGTGGGAGTGGCAGATATTTTGTGGGTGCTCGCCATCTCTGTCTGTATCTTCCGCTACGCAAAAAGATATCTTGGTGTGCCCGCGGCGGCGCTCGCGATGGTCTTGAACGCCGCCTGGCACTCCACGGGCGGCTACATCCACGCGGCCCAACCGGAAACGTTTCTGGTCTTATTTCTGTTTCTGGCTTTCTTCCTCATGGGCGAGGGAATTAGAGGATCCAACCTTCGATATTTCGGGGCCGGGCTGATCTTTGGGGCCGCCTTCTGGATGAAATACAATGCCCTGGTTTTCTTACCCCTCCTGATGTTTCTTCCCAGTCTGGACCCGCGCCCGCTGGACGAAGGTTCCCTCCGCCTCCATCTGACGATTTCCTGGCACCGATGGTTCACGAGGACGGCAAGCTTGCTGGCGGGATTCGCCGCGGCCATCATCCTGGTTCTCGCTTATTTCGCCGCGGTGGGGGCTTGGGCCGCGTTAAAGGAGGTTCAGTTCGAAGTCTTGCCTCGCTACGGCGCCATGGTTTTTGAGCGGCAACCTCATCTCTGGCGATGGGTGCTCGAGCGCAGTTACTACTTCCTCGGCCCCTGGAGCGAAGCCATGTGGCTGGCTGCCTTGCTGGTTGCCTGGAGGCGCCGCGAGTTGGCCCAAGTTGCGCCGATTTTGGCGCTCTGCGCAGCCGGCTATGTGGCCGCAGCGATGCAAGGTCGCCTTCCCAGTTTCAACTTTGAGACCTGTTACCCTTTCTTCGCCATGTGTTGGGGCTACGTTTGTGTTGCGGCGTACCAGGGCTTCCAGATGGCCAGGGCAGCCCTCGCGCGGCGGCGCTGGCGAGTGGCCGCGGCCTTACTGTGGTTGGTCGCGGCCGATGTCGTCTACTTGCCCCTCCCGGCCGAAGCTTACGAGCTCATGGAGAAATACCAATCCTTCGGCGTGTGGTGGCGGGATCCCAAGCAGTTTTATGCCGGCTACATGTGGCAGATTCCACTCGAGAAACTTCACGACCAGTTCGAGGTGATTGCCTACCTGGAGAAACACTCGCGACCGGAGGATGAAGTGTACGTCTGGGGCACTGCGCCGCTGATTAATTTTCTGGCGCGACGCCCCTTTCCGAGCCGCTTTGTTTCGAATCTCGCTCTCATCTCGCCGTGGGGTCCGGCGAGCTGGCGCGACGAATTGGTGAGCGACCTGAAGAGCCACCGGCCCCGCTTTATCGTGGTGGCTCGGCATGACAGGATTTGGGCAGTCACCTACACCTCGATGGACTCCGAACAGTGTTTGAGCGCCTTTCCATCACTTGCAGCCTTCTTGGACCGCGAGTATCTGCCGGTCGAGAATCTGGATGACTTTGAGATCTATCGTCTGAACGATGCTTGAGCCTTCCGCTTTGTCTACAGCCCCGGTGGGATCGACACGCTCGCGTGCCTGGCTCCTGGCCGCGCTCGGCGTGGTGTTGATTTGGGCGATTCCCAACCTCAGGTACCCCATCGGGAGAGACCAGGCCACTTATTGCGTCGTAGGGGAGGGCCTGCTTCACGGCCACCTGCCCTACCGCGACCTATGGGACAACAAACCCCCCGGCATCTTTTATATCTACGCTTTGATTGTGAAGGCCTTCGGACCGGTCATGTGGTGCGTGGGAGTTGTGGACGTCCTCTGGCTGCTGGCGATCTCCTGCTGCATTTTCTTTTTCGTGCGTCGATACCTGGGAGCCCCCGCGGCAGCCTTATCGATGGTCTTCTATGCCACCAAGCACTGTCGTCAGGGGTATGTCCACGCGGCCCAGCCCGAGACATTTATGGTGCTGTGCATTTTCGGTGCCTGCCTCTTGTTAGGTGGAAGAGAGCCCTCACCCGTCCCTCAACTGGCGGACGCCCTCTCCCCGGGAAGAGGGCAACGTCGGACCCTATGGGAGGCGCGGTGCCTTGCGGCGGGTCTCGCGCTCGGCGCTGCATTCTGGTTGAAATACAACGCGGTGTTCTTTTTCCCTGTGGTGGCCTTCCTGCCTTACCTGGAGCTGAGCGAACTCGACCGGAAGCCGCCGGTCGTCAAGCTGTCGATATCCTGGCGCGATTGGTTTCGGCGCGTAGTCGTCCTGACGGTGGGATTCCTGGCTTGTGTGGGTGGAGTGCTCGCCTACCTTTGGCTCGCAGGTTTGTGGCCCGCCTTTCGAGAGGAGCAATTTGAGGTCATGCCGCGCTATGGCGCGACGGTCTTTCATTGGAATCTGCTCTTCGTCGAGCACGCGCTCACCTTGACGCGCATTCACATTGGCCCCTGGACGATGGGCATCGCCGCCCTGGCGCTCCTGATTGCCTGGAGGAGTCGAGAGCTGGGGCTCGTTGCGCCGGCGCTCTTCATGGCCTGGGCAGGATTCGTTGCGGTGGCGATGCAGGGCCGCTTCCACCCTTACTACTTCGAGGCTTGCTATCCCTTCTTGGCTATGTTTTGGGGTTACGTTTGTGTGAAGGCTTACCAGGCGTTCCGCTTCGGGCTGGCACTCGCAGCCAAGCGCGGCTGGCGGCTGGCGCGGGTCGTGCTTTGGATACTGTTGGCGAACCTGGCGTTCGCCCTGCTCCCCGAAGAATGCATCAGGCTCAAACAGAACTACCAGCTTCTGGCATTTTGGCGGCGGAATCCCGAGCTGTCCTACGCTCAGTATTGGTGGCAGCTTCCCCTGGAGAAACTTCACGACCAAATGCAAATCATAGACTACCTCAAGGACAACTCGCGGCCGGGAGACCAGGTGTTCGTTTGGGGCACGGCGCCGCTCATCAATTTTCTGACCGGGCGTCGTTCGCCCAGCCGGTTTGTATCCAACCTCGGGCTGATTTCAACTTGGGGGCCGGACCGCTGGCGGCAGGAGCTCGTACGCGACTTGCAGCGCGCTCGTCCCAGGTTCGTCGTAGTGGCGCGCCATGACGAGATCTCGACGGTTTCGGGTACTTGGCGAGACTCCGAAGAATACCTGCAGGTTTATCCCGCACTCGCCGGGCTCCTCCACGCGGACTATCGGTCGGCGGAAAATCTTCCGGACTTTGAGATTTATCGCCTAAAGGATGAGTGATGTTGCCCGATGCCAGGGGTCAGGTGGCAAGGGCCGGGTCCGAGGCGCCCGGGAAGGATCTCACCTCTGACTCGCCACCCATGAGCCCTTTAGCCACCCGGCACTCACGCGGCTGGCTCTTCGGAGCTCTTGCGGTGGTCTTCCTCCGCGCCATTCCAAACTTGCGCTTTCCGCTGGGCCGCGACCAAGCCACCTACTGCTTGATCGGGCAGAGTCTCTGGCATGGTCAGGTTCTTTATCGCGATCTTTGGGACAATAAACCTCCGGGCATCTTCTATCTCTACGCGCTCATCACCAAGGTTTTTGGGCCCGTGATGTGGTCGGTGGGCGTGGTGGATATCCTCTGGCTGCTTGCCCTTTCCTGCTGCCTGTTTTGGTTTGCGGAGCGCTACCTGGGTTCTCCGGCGGCGGCCATAGCGGTGATGTTCAACGCGGCTTGGCATTGCCGCTGGGGCTACATGCACGCGGTGCAGCCGGAGTCGTTCCTGACGCTGTTTGTATTTCTAGCTCTGTTCTTGATGGGTGAAGGCGGAGGATGGGCAAACGCCCGTCTTGGACATCGAAACTCGAAACTCGAAAATCGAAAATCGGGAGAGGACGAGTTTCCAGTTTCGAGTTTCCAGTTTCGGTGTTTTGCCGCGGGGGCTCTGCTGGGTCTGGCGTTCTGGATGAAATACAACGCCCTCGCATTTTTCCCCGCCGTAGCGTTGCTCCCTTATCTCGACTTCCAGCCACTCGACCGCGCACCGCGCCGCATCCGCTTGGCCCTCCCGAGAAGGGAATGGTTAACTCGGACTTTGTTCGTGGCAGTCGGTTTGGCCACGGTCCTGATTTTCGTCCTGGGATATTTCCTCGCGGCGGGAGCTTGGCCGGCTCTGAAAGAGGTCCAGCTCGAAGTCCTTCCTCGCTACGGAAGAATGGTGTTTACCTGGAGCTCCCATTACGCCCTCTGGATTTTTATCCAGACCCGCGCCTTTCTCGGCCCTTGGACCGAAGCCGTGTTCGGGCTCGCTTTGCTGATTGCCTGGAGGCGCCGAGAACTTTCCAGGGTCGTGCCAGTCGCGCTGATGGCCCTTTCCGGTTATGCGTCCACGGCCATGCAGGGCCGATTCCACCCCACCTACTTCGAGACCTGCTTTCCGCTCTTCGCGATCTTCTGGGGCTACGTAGGCCTCAAGCTCTACGAGGGATTCCGGCTTGCGCAGGCCGCATGTTCCCGGCGCGGGTGGCGGCTGGCGCGGGGACTGTTGTGGGTCGTCCTTTTGAACGCCGTCTATCTCCCCCTGCCTGGAGAGGTTTTCCGGATGGCGGGGCAATATCGCGGCCTCGCCGCCTGGTGGCGGAAACCCGAGCGTTCCTATGCGGAATACCCCTTCCCGCACGCTCTGGACAAGTTCTCCGATCAGATGAGCGTCATCGATTACTTGAGAAAGCATTCGAGCCCGCAGGATGAAGTTTACGTGTGGGGAACTGCACCGCTGATTAACTTCCTGGCCGAGCGCCCCTTCCCCAGTCGCTTCGTGTCGAACCTGGCGCTGATCTCTCCTTGGGGTCCGGCGCGCTGGCGGGATGAACTGATTGGGGAATTGGAGAAACGGTCCCCGCGGTTCTTCGTCGTGGCAAGGCACGACGCCATCGCGGACGTGTCCTTTACCGAGAAGGACTCCGAAGAATGCCTTCAATCCTTTCCAGCCTTGGCGGCCCTCCTGAGGAATCACTATCAGCCTGTCATGAACTTGTCCGACTTTGAAATTTATCGCTGGAAGTAGCGGCGGGTTTATCCCGCCAGCAGGAGGGTGGCGGCATGAAGCCGCCTCTACGCCCTAGAGTGTTAATGCCGGAAGTAGAGCACCAGGGTGAGCACCAGCGCGGCGACTGAGAGAATCAAGCCAACGATCAGCCCGCGCTGGCGGTAGTAGAAGTATATTTCGTGCTGACCAGGGCCGGCATAGACAGCGCGGAAGAGTTGATTGGCGCGCACCACCGTCGCCTCGTGCCCATCGACCGTGGCGTGCCAGTCAGGGTCATATCGCTCCAGCAAAACGACGTATCCCGGCCGGGATAGTTCGGCAATAAGCCTGACGCTGTTGGGGCTGTGTTCAAGGCTTTTGACCTCCCCCGCGGGAGCGGTTCCTTGCACTTGGGGTCCCGTCCGGGCGCTCCCTGCCAGGATCACTGTCTCCCTTGCCTCGAAGTTCGGGGAAGCCAGACGTTGAAGCGTGTTGAGCGTGTCGGTGGAGAACAGGGCCGTGCCCGCCACATAGGCGCGTGGGACGAAACAAAGATCTTCGTACAGGTAACTCGGCTGGGAGGAGCCGTTGAAGACCTCGCCGATCAGACGAGTTGCGCCTGAGTCCTCGCGCCGGGGGTGGATGATGTACTTGACGTTGGTGCGCCCCAACAAGCAATCCGCGTCACGCGGTCCGGAAGCCTGGCGATTCAGATAAATCTGGAGGTCGTAGACATAGGGCGGCATGGACCGCTCGAGATCCAGGTTGATGCCCTCCTCGACCTTGCGCAGCATGGAGCCGGTAGCCAGCAGGAGCTGGTCGCGGAACGCGCCCTGGGCGATGGGGGGCAACCCGGCAGCTTCGGGAATCGATTGGAAATTTACAAACGATTGTAAATCGGCCTTCTCGCCCGGCAGATAGGTGCGCAAGGAAGAAGAGACTCGATAGGACCCTGGGGGGCCCTGGAAATTCGCGAGCAGAGGGGGCTGGTACGTATAGTAACTCTGGGGGACAGCCGGATTCACCTCATAGTTTGCCTGAACGAGTAGCGCGAGCCCGAGAAGGGCAAACCCCCATAGCCCGAACCTGGCCCAGGCCTTCTTTTCTCCAAGACCTACCACGATCAAGATGCCACCCAGGGTGAATCCTGCCAGGCCGGGGAAGTAGGCGTGGATCATGGTGACCAGGTAGTTCGCCATCTGCTGGGCCTCCGGGGCCTCCCTGCCTCCGGCCAGAAGCCAGCGGGAAATCAGGGAAGTCACCAGGCCAGGCGCCAAGAAGGAAACCGCCAAGACGAAGACAATACAGGCCATCAGAATCTCGAGGGGAAACAAGACGCGACCCCGGCGGCGAGCCCATCGACCGCTCTCCAGCCGCAGTGCGTCCAGGCCCCAGCCTGCCAGAATTGCGACAAGCAAGACGACCGGCACCAGCAACTTTACCGGGAAGCGCACCAGTTCCAGAAGGGGAACCAGCAGATAGGCGAGTGCGAACCCGGGTGTGAAGCGGCCGAAGGCCAGCAGCAACATGGCAAGGGCGGCCAGGCCCACGAAGTTTCGCCTGCGGTTTTGGGCGAAGGCCCAGCCGGCCAAGCCCAGGAATAGCGGCACGAACCCGACATAGACCGACCGGAAGTAGGGAAAATTATGATCGCTCACCCAACTCACCCAAGCCGTCGGCGACGCCAGCAGGGAACCGAAGAAGTCCGGCGCGACGAGTTCGACGAGCGATAGCGGATGGAAGGACCAGTATGAAGTTTCGGCATAGCTCAACCCTTGAGCGCCCCGGCGGGAATGGCCCAGAAAATCGGCGGCAGGAAGAAATTGTACCGAGCAGAGCGCTATCATCAGACAACCTACGAGCAGGAAGCGAAGAAGAATGCCCAAATTGGAACCCGTCCAGAGGGGGCGGACGGTCCCGCGGCGGTAGGTCGCGTAGGCAAACGTAAGCCCGAACGTCGCGATCAGAGTGAGCGGCTCTCCCGCCAAAAATTGCATGGAAAAGACCGCCGTGAGAGGAATCCACTTTCGTAGGCGCGGGCCTTCCAGGGCGTGGTCGGTTGCAAGCAAGGCCCAGGGAATCCACGCCGCGCACGCCATGTGGTTGTAGAGATTCCCCAATGAGAGCACAGGGCCGGAGAAGGTAAACACGAAGGCGGCGAAAAAAGCTGCCGCGCGGCTCTGGCCCCAGCGCCGCGCCAGTCCATAAACCCCGATGCCCGCCAGCGCGAAATGCGCCAGGTAGTGAAGCTTGTAAGCCAGATCAATCGGCAAGAGGATGATCGCGATCGTAAAGGGGTAAAAGAACAGCAAGTTGGGGTTCGCCAGGAGCGGCTGGCCGTAATTCAAATAGGGGTTCCAGTAAGGTAGCACTCCCTGACGGCAAAGGTCATGAATGAAGCGAGCGCTGGGGTAGGTGTAATTGTAAATGTCGCGATAGAAAAACATCGCCGACGTGAAGACTACCCTCCAGAAAAAAACTAAGAGAATCGCTACGAGAATTCCAAGCAAGGCAAGGTCGGTACGATTGAGGGAAGGACTTTCTTGGCTAGGTTCGTGGGGTGGCGCGGAGGGGGCGGAAAGCGTAGGTGGTGTCATCGGATTATGAGACTGGGTGGCGGCAGGGCCGCAACCTCTGTCCAAGTCTAAACCAGGTTCACCGACCTTGCTGCTGGGAAATGCGGGCTACTCGTAGGGGAGACTCTTAACCAGCTCTTCGTCTAGCCGTTCGGGGCGTGGGTGCGTCCCTGAGGTATGGGAGAGGGGAGCCTGTGAGGTGCCCGTGGGAGGATTATCCAAGAGCAGGCTCGTATCCCAGCTTTGGAATCGGCCGGCTTCGCGCAAAATAGAATACCGTGGTCCGTCCAGCGCGATCAAATAAGCTAAGCCGCGCCAGGGCCGGAGCGACCGCCCGATATAGCGATAGAGGCGATCCCTGAGTTCCCGCGCGACGGCCTGTCCCTCGGCGGAATCGGCAAGATTGTTCTGCTCGAGCGGATCTTCGGGCCATTTGTAGAGTTCCGTCTGGCCCTCCATAAAGTAGAGGTAGTGCCATTGCTGCGTCATTTGACTGACACATCCCTGGCGGGGACGCGTGGGAGCATAGGCAGGCTGTTCCGAGATTACGGCTTGATCGAAATTCTGAGGCTCGAATCCCGGCCTCCAGAAGCGGGTCAGCGTCGTGCGATTGAAAATGGCGCCCGGCTCCGCAGTCATATCGAGAACGGTAGGGAAAATTTCTCGGATGCGAGCGATGCCGGGAATGCGCACACCCTTCGGGATTCCCGGACCATAGACCACCAGCGGGACGTGGACGATTTCGCGATGGATATCCCACCCGTGCAGGTAGGTTCCGTGTTCTCCGAAGCCTTCGCCGTGGTCGGACGTGACGATGACGTAAGTGTTCGCCCACTCCGGCTGGCTCGAGAGGAACTTAAGAAGCTCTCCGAACTGCGTGTCAACGTAAAAGAGGCCATTGTCATAGGTGGCGATCAGCGATTGCCGATCTTCCGCGCTCAGGGGTCCGGTGAAGCGGCCGTAGTCCAGCGTACTGACTCGCTCCAGAAGGCTTTTGCCGGCGTGGCCGAAGTGGTGGTTGAAAGGCTCCGGCACACAACCGTAGCAATGCGCGTCGAAGTAGTTCAGGAAGAGGAAATACGGCCGGGTGGAGCGATGCCGGTACCAACTGTAAATGTCCCTGTTCAACTGTTCCGCGTCGGGCCGGTCGAGGGGGGCGAAACGAACGAAAGTGCCGTAAGCGGATTGGATGACGGTCCGGCCGACGGCCGTCACCGCCAAGTTATGTCGAAGGGATGAGCTGGCGTCAACATAGGTCTGGAATCCCTGCGCGATGCCCCAACCGGCCAGGCCGTAATAAGTATTGTCGTTGAATCCGGCTGTCTCGTAACCGCGGGCGCTGAGGATTTCCGCCAGGGTTCGCGAAGTTTCCTCCACGGGCACTGCAGAATTGGCCCCATGCTGGTGCGGGAGCAGCCCGGTGAACATGGTCGCGAACGCCGGCAGCGTCCAGGAGGAGGGCGAGATGGCGTTTTCGAAAAGCACTCCTTGCGTTGCCAGACGATCCAAATTCGGGGTGGTGGGGCGGGAGTAACCATACGCGGAAACATGGTCGGCTCGAACCGTGTCCCAGGTAATCAGCACCACATTCGGCTGGGCCGGCTCGCCCGAAGCGGCGGCGACTGGCGGAGGAGGAATCGTCGCAGTCCCGTAAGACGTGATCACGACCCCGGCGCCCGCCACCACGAGTATCAGAAGAAGCGTCAGAGCCCAGGGCTTCAGCGGGAACCTCATCAGGCTGATCACCCTCGTCGTGCTCATATAATTGAGAATCCACATCGCAAAGAGTGCCCATACGAACAAAACCAGAAACCAAGTGATGGTGATGACTACGTCATGAGACCGGAGGACCCATCCCGACAGGGCTTGTGACAGTTCGACGCTGGTAGCCAGGTACGCCCCTACGTTGCCCCAGAGGAACGCAATCCCGAGCTTCGAGGCGAAGGGACTTTTGAAGGGGGAAACGACGATCCCCACCGCCAGACCGAGGAGCGCGAAAGCGAGAGACACACTCAAAGGCGCCAGAAACCAGATGAGGTTGTTGACATCAGGATTCAGTAGCCCGGTGAGGCGAGGCGTGAATCGAAGGAATGCACCTTCATAGAGACCCGAGGCAACCCCGAGAGTCGCACCCAGCAACGTCATCCGCAGGATCAGCTCACTGCGCCGTACCCGGGCAGGAAGGCTGTGGGATGGCCCCGGCGCGGACTTATTAATTTCCATGTCTCCCCGTTATTAATATCGGCTGCTACTGACTAAATATTATAGCAGCCCCCGCCACTCTATGGGGCCGGTTTCACCCCCGCCTCAGTTCGATGGGCAACCCACCGTCGTCAATCGCCAATCCGCAATCGACAATCGATGATGAACTAAAGCCGTAGCCTCTTAAATACTCTTTCGGGGATCAGACGCACGACCCACATGATGTACCGCCAGAACCAGGGAAGGTATGCGATGTCTTTCCTCTTCACCACCGCTTTGTAGATGCCTCGCGCCACGGACTCGGGCGTGGCGACCAGAAACAAGCCTGGATGGCCGAAAGTCATTCGCGTATCGACAAATCCCGGCTTCACGGTGGTCACCTGAACGCCTGCCCGGGACAGGCGATTGCGCAACCCCTGCAGGTAAATCGAGAGGCCGCCCTTGGCTGCGCCATAGAGATAATTACTCTGCCGGCCCCGGTCGCCCGCCACCGAAGAGAGGGCGCAGATAAAGCCCTTGTGCCTTCTCTCAAAATGCTCCGCAACGATGTTGAGGGCCAGAACGCACCCGGTTAGGTTGGTGTCCAGGATGCGTCGGGCTTGGCAGGGATCGCTTTGGGCCGCCGCTTGGTCACCCAGATATCCCACGGCGAGGACGACGCCTTCTAAATTTTCGCCCGCTGCGGAAAGGCAGGAGCCCAGGGTGGCTGGAAGGCTTTCGAAATCCAGAAAGTCCAAGTGCACGGTTCGCACCTTCGCGCCATAGCGGAGGCTCGTGTCCCCAGCCAGCGCGGTTAATTCTTCGCGGTCGCGCCCGGCCAGAATGAGGTCGAACTTGTGGGATGCGAACTCAGCGGCCACCGCGCGGGCAATGGCCGACGTTGCGCCCAGGATGAGCACGCTTGGCACGCCGTCACCTCATCTCAACAATCCCCAACCTCCTCGCCAGGGAGGAGGAGAGCAATCCTTGCGGGTCGAGCTTCCGCTTGACGGCGCGGAACGCTTCGACGTTAGGATACATGGCTCGAAAGTCTGCCGCGCTCAGGACGGCATCCTTGGCGAGGTAGGTGCGCCCGCCCATGCTGATGACCACCCGGTCCAATTCCCTGAGCAAGGGAACAAGGCCGTTCGTCACGGGCAGGTCCAGGGCCAGCGTATAGCCGCGGAGAGGAAAAGAGAGCAGGCCCGGATTGCCATCGCCAAAACGCTTCAGCACGGCGAGAAATGAGGCGCGGCGAGACTCGGCGAGCCGTCGCAGGAGGGCTTTCAAGCCCGTGCGGCCGCTCTCCTGCGGCAACGCGACCTGGTATTGGACGAAGCCGCGTTTCCCGTACAGCCGGTTCCAGTTTTCAATCGCGTCCAGAGGATAAAAATAGCTTTCGAAGTCCACCACTTGTTTGGTCATAGTGCGGTGAAATGCGTAGAACAGGCTGTTGAATGCCCCAACACTCAACCGGTTCAAGGCGAGCGA
>Ga0209777_10000790_pt1 | contig 49230 bp, 50 predicted proteins | sample FrelakmetHBP12HB_FD_187147 | JGI IMG/M metagenome (GOLD analysis project Ga0209777, IMG submission 187147) | Freshwater lake sediment microbial communities from the University of Notre Dame, USA, for methane emissions studies -HBP12 HB (SPAdes)... | ecosystem: Environmental > Aquatic >... | reverse complement strand
GTTTGGAACCGCCCAGAAGTCCTCCTTGTTGTAGAACGTCGTCGGGCTCTGGACATGGTAGCGGGCAAAGATCCGAGACTGAACGTTCAGCAAATCCTCCGGGTAGCGGAAGTGGGCAACGATCTCGGAAGGCGCTTGCGACACCGGCGTAAACAGGTGCGGAAATATCTTCGCCCATGTCCGGATGATCGGGTCTTCCGGATCCATCTGGTAAAAGGTGGTCGTGCCGTCGTAGGCATCAATCACCACCTTGACGCTGTTTCGGATGTAGTTGTACCCGTCTCCAGACTGACGGGAGTATGGATAGTTCCCGGTCGTGGTGTAAGCGTCCCACACCCAGACCAGGCGCCCGTTTACGACCGTGATGTATGGGTCAGCATCGTACCGCAAGAACGGCACGATCTTCTTCACCCGATCCTCGATCGAACGGAAAAGAATGATCTTGGAATCGGCTGTCACCGGACTCTGTAGCAGCAGCCGCAGGTTACCGGTTCGGATAGCGAAGGTAGCTCGCCGAAGCAAGCTGCCGACTCCAACGCCGTCCTTACCGTCGTAGGTATTGAAGTTGTTCTGATCCCCACTCGGGTAATCCAGCTCCCGCTGCTTACTGTTGACAATCACCCAGCCGCTCATGTTGGTGCTAAAGTAGATCCGCGGTTGGGTAATGTTGACGTCACCCGCAGGCGGGATGTTCTTCACCAAGAAGTCCGGCAGCCCCTCGTTTGCCACCTCATTGACTGGACTCACCACCACCCCAAAACCGTGGGTGTAGATGAAGTGACTGTTAATCCATCCCCCTGGAACACTCCCCCCAGACAGGTTCAGATCTCTAGGCGAAATCATGATCTGTCTCGTTTGGCCGCCGATATTCATCCGGTCAATGTCGACGTCCTGGAAGGTGTAGTAGGGACGCAGCGCCTGAAGTGGATTGAGAGTGGCAAGCAGTGTCCGCCAATCTTGGATGCGAAGGTTGTCAAAGGTGGCTTGATTTTGAGTCGCAACATCTTTGGTAAGGTAATCGGTGACAGGAAATTGGCTTTCCTGAACCGAGCTCAGCCCGTAAGCGACACGGGTACCAGCGATACCACGACTGATGTTGACCGTTTCCTGCGAGAGCTCGTTTGGTCCCACATGGAAAGTCTGGTAAAGTGGCGGCAAGATCCCCAGGAAGATGATCCAAACGCTTATTATGACCGCGATGGCCGCCGTCATCACTCCCAGGCTAGTCCTCACGCTCCGCCCACTCCAACCGTCGCTTAGTGCGTCCGGCTTTGGTCTCCGAAGCACGCTGTAAGCCAAGACCACCACAGCGAGCAGAAAGACGGCGAATAGCAGGAGGTACGCCCAACTTCGGACATTGATGTCCGTAACATTGGCGCCAGTGATAAGGGTACCATGATCGGACAGAACCAGGTGGAAACGGCTGAGAACCATATCCATGGCTCCCAAGACAAGAAAACCAATGAGAATCAGCCCACCATGTCTGCGGATTACGTCCCAACACCTAGCACTGAACTTGTTGGGGTTGTTGTAGTCATCGATGGCCATTTCGCCAGTCCGAAGACCGTAGAAGAAATGCAGGCAAAACACCTCGACGGCTGCAAACAACCAGACCCAGGCAAGGATGTTTCGGAGCATCTCCCAAAATCGCAACTGAAAGACGTAGAAGCTCACGTCCATACCAAAGACCGGGTCGGATTGTCCAAAGGAAGTGCTATTGAAGAAGAGCAGTATTGTCTGCCAGTTCCACTTCACTGCCAAACCAATGCCAAGAGCGACGAAAAGAATGAAGATCCAAAGGACCGCATTCTTCGAGAGCTCAAAGACGTCCTTCGCGTGGAATTCTCTACTGGATCTCTTTTCTTCCTGGTAGCTATCACCCTTTTGCACGATACGCTCGTGAGTTCTGGACTCCCCACTGTAAGGTGGGAGATCTCCCCAGAACCGCTTCGCCAAAGCCGCCTGGGACCAAAGTATCAAAATGGTCCCGAGTACTCCAGCTCCAAAGGCCGACCACTCCATAATGATCTGCTTCTTCCACACAGAGTGGAACCCTACTGAAGAGAACCACAGATGGTCGGTGTAGAGATTGGCGAGGATGGTGAGTATGGTAGGCACGAAGATGAACATCGCGAAAAACACGCCCACCCCCCAAGCCGTTGTAACCACGCTGGTCTTCACCCAGTATTCGTTACTAACAGTCTGCGGTGCTCGTCGCAACATTACGATGAAAGCGACTCCTGCCGCCACCAACCCAAGAACCAGTCCTACTAGTAGACCCAATACGTAGATCATGACAAACCTCCTTTTTCTCCTTTCCGTACGGATATTCACTTTTAGCGTGCTTGTATATTTCTGGGCTATTTTACAAAAATTTTATTGAAAAGTCAACCTATAGTTAGAAACGCTTGACGGGAAATCAGTATGTAACTTCTTTGATTTATTTTGAACTTGGGTGAGAATTCAACAATCCGATAATAATGGTCTATTAGCTTAATTAGAACAAAGCCACGTTAAGATTTTTTCTTTCGGGGTTTTCTTACTTTATTTTTGGTAGCTTCCTTCAACTCAGAAACAGCTTTCGCCTTTCTTGTACTTTTCTTAGTACGCTTCTTAAACCAATTCGAGAGTGCCGAAAAAAGCATCACGTTCCGGCTCTTTTCGTTAGAAACAACTTCAACAGGTGTCAAAACTTCGGTAGCCCCTACCACTTCTTCGACCTTCTTTTCCTTTTTTTGGCCACAATACGGACAAGCGCTCCAGGAAATACTAATCTCTCTCTCACACCCAGAGCAAATGGAGTGCAGTTTCAAAGCACAATTAGGGCAATAAGCAAAATCGTCACGAATTGTGTAATGGCATTCAGGGCAAGTAAAAAATTGTGACTGGGATGATAAAACTGTTTCTTCAATTTCGCGCATTTGTATCTCATCTCTAGTGAGAGACGGTCGCAAAAGTAAATAAATGGCGAAACCAAATATTCCGCCTGTCGCCACTATTAAGACAGTTCCAAGCTTAAACCAAGTGTTGTCGGTCCGAGAATTGATATCAAACCACGCCCATCCGACAAGGGCTGCCCACAACGCAAAAAGGTAACCGACAAAGACGGATATGGTCAAACTATTTGAAATAAATGCAATTACTTCACTCATTTTTTATATAAGAGGCAGGCTTATAGTCAGTTGTTTGACAACTATACCACAAAAATTGTAAAATTCAACCTAGGAATGTTATCAACACCTCATCTGCTTGTTGGAGCTGCAATTGCGCGATCGATTCCAAACCCGGCAATTTCACTGCCAGCCGCCTTCGTCAGCCACTTTCTACTCGACATGACCCCACATTGGGACGGCTCGCCTAGTGCACCATACAAAAAGAAGGTTATTAGTGGTGCAGCGCTTGATTATACCTTGGGAGCAACAATTATTTTTTTTATCAGCCGGGGCTACCCCAACCAGAATATAATATTGCTTGGTGCTTTTTTGGCTACATTACCAGATTTTATTGCACTTGTTTCACGCCATATTCGAAAAATCGGAAAGATCAAGGCATTCAAACAATACAACAGTTACCATAATAAAATTCAGGTCAATGTGCGATTTAGCCGAGGATTGATAATTTCTGTTGCAACTTGCCTTGCTGCTCTAGCCTTTCTAGCCCGTTAAATTATTTTACTCTTTCGACGTATGTATTTATTCTTGTATCCACTTTAATTTTATCCCCAACATTAATAAAAAGCGGAACTTTTATTTTTGCGCCGTTTTCCACAGTTGCGTCTTTATAGACATTAGAAACCGTATCTCCCTTTACACCCGGGTCTGTGTCTTTAACTCTCACAACAATAAGATTCGGAAGCTCAACACCTAAAACCTGGTTATCAGTAGTTGTTAAATCATAAGTTTCATTTTCCTGCAAATAATTTTCTTTACCGGCCAAAACAGTTCGATTGAGAGAAAATTGCTCGAAGCTTCCTGGATCCATGAAAATCAGCTGATCACCACTCATATATAAATATTGGCCTTTTCGTTTTGAAAGGCCCACATTTTCCACTCTTTGACCAGAGTTAAAGGTTTTATCAATAATTGAACCGTTTTTTAGGTTACGCACTTTCACGCGAATAGTTGCCGAACCACGACCCATTTTAACGTGCTTATAGCTAATTACAACCCAAAGACCCTGGGTGTCTTCGAAGACTATCCCAGACCGAAGTTCCGTAACTCCTATCATAATTTTTTAATAAAAATTTGCGTCGCCCTTTAGGGGAATACAGGTTTGATTCGGTTAATTTTATCAGGTATAATTGTTTGTTGTAAAGCCGGCGTGGCGGAATTGGTAGACGCGTGGGTCTCAAAAACCCATGGATGGCAACATCCGTATCGGTTCAACTCCGATCGCCGGCACCAAATATTGGGAAAATACTTGCTTCGACTTGACATCGAAAAGATTAATCATCATAATTTTAATTGAGGGTTAGTTGATTAAATGATTGAATATATAAAGAATGTTGCCAAACCCCCCTATTCGGTTAAAGATACAATTCAGATTTTCTTTACCGTTTTGCTTATAATTCTTATTCCTTTAACTGTAGTTGCAGTTTTTAAAGCAAAAGAGGTTACAAAAAATAAGGTAAGAGCCGCCTTACCGATTGAAATCGGGGTAGTTGCCGAACCACCAAGCATTCCCGACCCTGCGGAGCCAAAACAGCTCACTTATGTTTACCACTATGTCAATTGGGATTCAAAAAGCGGCGGACCTACCTTTGCAGCGGCGTACATTAAACAAGCCTACAATTATAATTTTAAGCCCATCCTTGTCTTTTACACTAGTTATGACGTACCAGCAAACATAGATTTTAATGCTTGGGACCAGATTATGAATGTGATTCGAACCGATGGTCGGGATGTCTGGGTTGTGGTTGAACCGGATATGGTAGGTTCCCTTCGCAACTCAAACGCTTGTTCCACAACACTAAAGCAGTATGAGGACCGATTCCTGCAAACCAAGGCGCCTACTGCCCACCTCGGTTACCATATGAGCCCCTGGCTAATTCCTTATGACGGGGGGCCTCAAGGTGATGCAACCGGCCAAAAAGACTGTTGGCTTGCTTCCGGGGGAAACCGGATGGAGGATATTTATGTCGATATCCTCGACAAAGATCAAGAACTATATGGACAATACCCTTGGTCAGTAGCACAACTTACTGAAAAAGAAAATTGGTTTATGGCCTTGGAGCAGGCCACCGGAAGGAAAATTGGCGTCTGGCAAATACCGATTGGAAACTCAACCTGTAATAATGGCGCTCGCTCCAACTTCGTTGAAACCTGGCTAACGGATGCTAAGCTTAATGCCCTTTCCCCTTATGTAAACCGACTCTTATTTGGTGGAGGAAATCCCGGCACAAGTGGTAACTTACCTAGGGAGGGCGCTTACGATTGCGGGTTTTTTAACCAAAGGGTGTCTGAATTATTCTCTGGTTCAGATACCCAATCACCAACCGCAAACATTACCTCACCTTCTAGTGGGCAGGCAGTTTCGGGAACAATAACCGTTACAGTCAATGCTTCAGATAATGTTGGGGTGACCAAAGTGGAATTTTATGTCGATTCTGTCCTAAAGAGTACCGATACAACCTCTCCCTACAGCTTTTCCTGGGATTCCACTACAGTAGCAAACGGCAGCCACACCTTTTCAGCAAAAGCCTATGATGCTGCGGGTAATGTGGGTACCTCCTCACCAATATCAGTTACCGTAGATAATCCTTCGAGCAAATTAGGTGACCTAAATGGTGATAACAAAGTCGATATCTATGATCTCTCGATCCTCTTACCTAGGTGGGGAACAAGTGATGCAACTGCTGACTTAAACAAAAACGGCTCAGTCGATATCTTCGATCTCTCCACTCTCCTTTCCCACTGGGGAACATAAAGAGCAGTATTTGACAAGCAAACAGAGACTGCACCATAATTAAACTACCAGTGAAAGCAGCTGATCTTTTTAGGAAATATCGGAATAGTATAAATCCTCCTTACAAACGAAAGGATATTATAACTGTTTTAGCGACAGTTTTTATTCTCATAGTGATACCGTTAACAATAATAAGTGTCTTTAAGGGTGGGGAAGTCAACAAAACCCCCAAGGCAGCTTCAACGGTATCTCCTTTGATATTTGGCACAAATTTAGGTCTATATGATGCAAGCGACCAATTTCTAACTTCCGCAGCTACACGTCAACAAATGAAAAATATCCATGTTTCAATAGTGCGTATGCCGATCCGCAGTGTAGGTTGTCCCGCTACCTGGGAAGTGCAAGCGGCTCAAGATATCTATGACCTTGGTATGATCCCAATTGTTATCTTGAAGTTTAGTCAGACTGATCCTGCCAGTGCTGGAAAATGCGTCGTTCAGCAGATGAATAACATATTTGGCAGTAGTGTTGTGTATTATGAATTTGGTAACGAAAGGGATATAAATGGTGTCGACCAGACTACCTATACTAATACTTGGAACAGTGTAATACCTCAGCTAAAGCCGGTAGCTCTAAACGGTAAGTTCGTTGGTCCTGTCAACGGCTACCCCAATACTTCATATATTGTTTACTTTGTCCAGAATGCCAACCCAGCCCCTGACTATGTTAGTTATCATCAGTATAGCTGTTCCAGCAGTAATACCGCTCAGGAGTGTTTAAATAAAATACCAACTTACGCGACACACTTAAATGAAATAAAAACAGCTATAGCGGCGACCGGTAAACCTGTCCCACCAATTATGCTGACAGAGTGGAATTATGATCCTGTACCACCAAACCCCGACCCCCGCGTCACACCCGCCTTTGAACAACAGTATACCCAAGCTATGCTTACTGAACTGGCAAACGATGGTTTCTTTGCCACCACCCAATACCTTGCAACCGGCTCTGGGGTTTACCAGCTTATCGATTCAAGCGGAAATCTTACTCCTGAAGGCCAAATGTTCGGACAAATGTATGATTCACTTATAGGTAGTGGAACACCAAACCCTCCTGGGAAGACAGGAGATTTGAATAGTGATGGCAAGGTAGATATCTTTGATCTCTCTACCCTTTTGACCCGGTGGGGAACAAGTGACGCAACGGCCGACTTAAACAAAAACGGCTCAGTCGATATCTTCGATCTCTCCACTCTCCTTTCTAATTGGGGTAGTTAAATTGAAGTAAGTAAGAGGATTCTTTTTGCACCAGAATCGGATATTGGATTTTCTTCACTGCTTTAAAAAGTTCTAGTATAGTCCGCTCTGGTGCTCCAGCTTTTATCCTATATTTCTTCAAACTCTTTGACAAAAAGAAATCTCAATTGTTAGTATTGATAATTCAATGGTCAAGGTTTTTTCTTTCCTATCAATGTTATTTATTTGGCCAATAGTTCTAGTGGTCTTTATTTTTTTAGTTTTACTCTCTTTTAACGGGGTCGGGAAATCAAACGAAATCAATCTTTTTATCGCTAGCTCCTCTCATAATGTATATAACGAAACTTCTGAAAACCCAAATAAAATCCTATCATCAATCAGTGCTCAAGATAGTAGAGCTGCCTTAATTGATAACTTTCTTGCGTTGCATCACTCTCCAATGGCAGGACTTGGAAATAATTTTATCGCAGCGGCAGACAAATATGGGATCGATTGGAGATTACTACCAGCAATAGCTTTTCAGGAATCAAATTTAGGAAAAAAGGCTCCAGCGGGAACCTATAATCCCTTTGGCTGGGCTATTTACCCAGGATCGAAAGTTGGATTTAGTAGCTGGGCTGAAGCGATTAATCTTGTTGCTGCTAGCTTTAAGAAGAATTATTCTGATCAGGGACTCACAGAACCTGAAACAATCGTAGCCAAATATACAGCTAAGGAAAGTAGCCCGACATGGGTATTTGCAGTCAAAACAGCCATGGAAGAGATCTCCGCAAACGATTACTGACAAGCAGCCTTGACTTGGTAGAGATTCTTTGCTATAATTCACACTTAACTTTCGCGAACAGATAGCGAAAGTTTTTTTCTGACCGTTTGAAGCCCCGATTTGATCGGGGCAGTATGCTAAACATACCCATACGGGTTTCTGCCATAGCCATTTTAGTTATTTCTGCTCTTTTGGCTAGCCCCACAATTTCAAAATCTCAAGATAGTTCAAAGGCTTATGAGGGCAAGTCTGCACCTAGTGTGCAAATTAAAAACAAGCCTAATGTAATTATCATATCCATAAAAGCACGTGAGGATGACAGGAAGGAAAGATTGGAAAAATTCCTTTCAGCGCAAGGCTCTCCACTAGCTTCAGAAGCTAGTAACTATATTGAAATTGCGGATAAGTACGACATCGATTGGAGACTGCTACCGGCAATATCAGGCGTGGAATCACAGTTTGGACGTACTGTGCCAGGCGGTTCATACAATCCATACGGATGGAATAACGGCAATTTCTATTTTGGTAACTGGAAACAGGCGAATGAATATGTCGCTTCAAATATAAAGTCGCGATGGGAAAGCTTAGGCACAATTACCCCTTGGAAAATTGGACCTTATTATGCAGCTTCCAGAACATGGTCAGCTAGAGTCAACAACTGGATGAATGTAATTGGTCAATACGAGTAAGATCTCCAAATGATATAATTTTATTGTGGACTCTCGTTTGTTTGCAGCTATAGCAACTTCTAAAATATTACGAACTACCATAAGGGTTTTCGGCGGGGGAGCGACTGCTGCTCCAGGACTTTTAGCTGAATATATCGATCCGCAGGCTCTGCGAAAGTTGGCAAAATCTTACACTTCTTTGATATTTGTTACTGGCACAAATGGTAAGACGACTACTTCTAGACTCTTAGGCAACATTCTTACTAAAGGAGGCTACTCGTTCGTCCACAACCGTTCCGGATCTAATCTGCTACGCGGAATTATCGGCACATTGATTGATAACGTCGGTAATAAAAAGGCTAACATTGCTCTCCTAGAAGCTGACGAAGCCACATTGCCTTCTGCGATTAAGCAAACAAACCCAAATGTTATTATTTTTAATAACCTATTTAGAGACCAACTTGACCGGTATGGCGAGGTAGACAAAATAAGATATATCTGGCAGAAAGCCCTTGCCCACTTAGATCCTAAAAGTGTAATTATTTTAAACTCGGACGATCATTCGGTTGCCCACTTGGGAAAGGGGAGTAAAGCTACTATTATTTATTTTGGACTCGAAGATAAAAACATTTCAATTGGCAAACCACCTCATGCATCTGATTTTACTAACTGCATAGCTTGCGGAAAACAACTCACGTATGACGAAGTATATATGGCTCATCTAGGTAAATATAAATGCCCAGATTGTGGTTTGGTCAGACCAAAACCAGATATTTTCGCAACAGATATAAAACTACTGGCTGAAAAAGGGTTCGAGGCAAAAATAGTAACCCCAAAGGGCGAAATCATACTAAAAAGCCCCCTGCCAGGTTTATATAACGTATATAACTGTCTGGCAGCTGTAGCCGCTGGAATTGTTTCGGGCATTTCTTTAGAAAAAATTGAGGACGCTATTGAACTTGCAATCCCAGCCTTTGGTCGAACAGAGCAATTAGAGCTAGAGGGGAAGAAAATTTATATAAGTTTGGTCAAAAATCCAACAGGCTTTAACGAAGTGATCCGAACAATTTTTCAGGAAAACAAAAAGAAAAATCTACTTATCGCAATTAATGACCTGATAGCTGACGGGAAAGATGTCTCCTGGCTTTGGGATGTTGATTTTGAATTTATTATGAGTAAGATCAAAAAAATCTGGGTAAGTGGAATAAGAGCAAACGATATGGCACTAAGATTAAAATACACTGGAGCAAAAAAGGATATTATTGTCGATACCAATTTGGAGAATGCTATCGGCAAAGCACTCGATGGAACACAAATAGGGGACACTTTGTATATCCTACCTACTTACACAGCCATGTTACAACTTAAAAAAATATTGGCAAATGCCGGTGTGAGTAGTAACTTTTGGGAGGACTAATGACGGAAGAGTCTAAGAAAAACGACAAATTACGACTTGTAATTGGCTGGCTTTATCCAAAGTACATGAGTACTTATGGGGATCGAGGAAATATATTAACGCTTTGGCAGCGCTGCCGATGGCGGGGAATTGAGGTCACTGTTAAAGAATTGGATATGGGGGATAAAATAAATCCAGCGTATATTGACCTTTATTTTTTCGGCGGAGGTCAGGATCAAGCCCAAAAAATAATTTCAAATGATCTTCAGACAATTAAAAGGGGGCAATTACGTAAAGCACTTCGTCTGGGTGCTGTTTTTCTTGGAATTTGTGGCGGTTATCAACTCTTTGGCCACTACTACAGACCGGAGAACGAGATGGATATACCAGGAATAGGAATTCTCGATGTAATTACGATAGCGGGAAATAAGCGAATGATCGGTAACATTGCGATTGAAGCAAATGAAAATTTAAAGTTAAAAGATAAAAAATTAATTGTAGGGTTTGAGAACCACAGCGGAAAAACTTATTTAGGAAAAAGAGCTACTCCCTTAGGCAACGTTGTTGTAGGCTACGGTAATAATGGCGATGACAGAACAGAAGGAGCTTATCAAGGAAATGTTTTTGGTTGTTACTTACATGGCCCACTGTTGCCAAAAAATCCCCAATTTGCTGATTTGCTAATCAGAAGAGCACTAGAAAGAAAATATGGAACCGCTGATCTACAAAAGATTGACGATACGCTGGAACTTGAAACACAGGAAAACGTAATCGAGAGAGCAAAAAAGATCCAGTAAATTTGGTGCGGATGAGAGGACTTGAACCTCCACGGGTTGCCCCACAGGATCCTGAATCCTGCGCGTCTACCAATTCCGCCACATCCGCAAGGACTTTATTATACCAATTTGATCCCATTTGGGCAAAACGCTTATAATAAGCTCTTATGGAAAAAATTCTCATCTGCACTGGCAATAAAGGTAAGTTTCTTGAAATAAATGATCTGTTAAAAGGTCTTAAGGTGGAAACCAAATCCTTGAGTGATGTAGGAATAAGCTTCGAGCCAACTGAAGATGGAAAGACTTACGAAGAAAACGCTGCTTTAAAAGCCAAAGTCTATGGTAAAGCTGCAAATATGCTTGCTATCGCAGACGACGCAGGGATAGAAGTTGAGGCTTTGAATGGAATGCCAGGAATAAATGCCAAAAGATTTTTCAAATCCTCTTATGAAGATCGGAATAGAGAACTTCTAAATATGATTAAAAATAGCTCAAATAAGAAAGCTAAATTCGTTAGTGGTGTTGCTGTTTTCGATCCAAAAACGAATATAACAAAGACCTTCAGGGGTGAGGTAGCCGGAGAATTGGTTGAACCTAAAGGAAAGGCACATATCGATCTTGGTTACGATACAATATTAAAAATTAATTCAATAGGAAAAACTTTTGGGGAGTGTGGTATGCAAGAGAAAAATCTAGTTTCGCATCGAGCAATCGCCGTAAATAAAGCCAAAGAGTATTTGAAAACGACTCTAAAGAAGGGTTAGAAGATATGAAAATAAAATTTTTGGGGACCTCTGCTGGATGGCCACTGCCGCGATTAGGCTGTAATGACGAAATCTGCTCGTCAAAGGACCCTAAAGATACTCGTACCAGAAGCCAAGCGCTAATAAATGATATCTTATTACTGGATGCCGGTCCCGACACTTACGCCCATTTAAGAACCGTGGGCCCAACAAAAATCAAAGCTGTAGCAATTAGTCATGAACATTCTGATCACACATTCGGTCTTTGGGATCTTTCTCATATTTACACGGAGAAAGGAAGGCTAAAACCAAAAATATTTATAAACGAAAAAACATTATCTAAAATTCGTTTTATTTTCTATCAAAACCAGTTTGAAATAGTGCTTGCTAAACCAAATACTCAAATCAAATTTGAAAACTTATATTTAACTTTTTTGCCGGTTCAACATATAAAAGACTCTAGTTTCGCGATTCTAGTCGAGGAAAAAGGCAAAAGCTTTTTATGGGCACCTGATTTTACCTCTTTTTCAAAAGAGGCTATGAATAAAGCTCACAGGACTAGTGTCATTGCTATGGACGGCTCTGAATTGAAAATCCAAACTCACACAAGCCATCAAACGATAATGGAAGGAATCAATCTGGGCAAGCAATTTAAAACCTCCAAAATATATTTTACCCATCTGGGCCACAGGGTATTGCCTCATAAAAAGCTTGATGATTTGGTCAAGAAAGTCGGTGGGAAGAATTTCAATGTAGCTTACGATGGATTGGAAATTAGGATATGAAAACTGTAATGGTTTTCGGAACCTTCGATCTCATTCACAAAGGCCACCTAAGTTTTTTTAGGCAAGCAAAAAAACTTGGTGATAAGGTAGTCGTGGTAGTTGCAAGAGACAAATCAGTCTTCGAAGCAAAAAAACACTGGCCAAAAAATAACGAGTTATCAAGAATAAAAAGTCTTAGAAAAATAAGTATTGCTGATAAAGCAATATTGGGTTCAAAAACGCATAATTTTCACCGAACGATCAGAAGATTTAAACCAGTAGTTCTGGCTCTTGGCTACGATCAAAAACCTTCAATTCCAGCATTAAAAAAAGATTTACTTAAGCATCGCATCAAAAACGTTAAAATAATGCGATTGAGGGCGTACAAACCCGATATTTATAAAAGCTCTAAACTCTCCAATCGGTAAAATAAACGACTAAACTAATTTGCAATAACTCTACTATAAAGTTATCCTGTAATTAACAAATGAAAAGGAGATTAAAAAGCTTTAAGGCAGGTCCGATTATATTAATCGGGCTTGGAGTAATTTTTCTTTTGAATAATTTTGGAGTCTTGCCTTGGGGCATTTGGACAAATTTATGGAAGTTCTGGCCAGTAATAATTATCTTAATCGGACTTGAGTTTATAGTCGGGCAGTCAATTTCCTTCAGAAGTTTAGTAATTGTAGTATTACTTATTTTCATAGTACCAATCGTTATTACATTTAACCCAATAACCAGAAATCCTCTATCAGCTAACAAACTTACTATATCGGAACCTTTAGGTAGCTTGACCAAGGCAAAAATCGTCATTGACATGCCGGCAACTAATCTCAGCATCAGAGCAATTGAAAGCAATACTTACAGATTGGTCGAAGGTAAGGTTACCTACAGCAAAGCAGTTAACAAACCAACGATTTCAAAGGATGACACTTTTGGCCAGGAAATTTTAAAAATAAGTCAAACGATGCCCGCTGGACTTCCTTTTATCTCTACACTACAAAATAACACAGAGTTGCAGGTTTCAAGGCAAATCCCTTTAGAAATACAAATAAATACAGGTGCTTCCAGAGAATCTATCGAACTAAAGGATTTACGCATAAATTATTTGGAGATTAATTCTCAGGCATCCGATTTAAATATAAATTTTGATTCTAAATATTCGGCTAAAGCGGAGCTCAATGCCAAAGCTTCAACCATTACCGTTAAAATCCCAAAGGAACTTGAGGCAAGAATAAAGATCAATTCGAAAGTCAAAAATCTTTCGATAGACTCTCGCTTTACAAACACTAACAACGAATACAAAACTAGCAATTATGATAAAGCTATTGTTAAGCTAGACCTACAAATTGATGCCGTAGCAAGCTCAATTTCAATAAAATGACGCTTGACAGTTACCTTCCCACATAATTATAATAAAAAGGCTCTATGACAAATAAACCTTCCCTTATGATTAAATTGGCTGTTTGCCCCTTTATTAAAGGGGTAACTAGATACGGGGAAATGTTTTAGAACCGGACAAAATTTTTAAAACAAGGCCCCCGAAAGGGGGTTTTTTCGTGGAGGGTCCCGCTTGTCGGGATAAGAAGGAAGGCCAAACTGGGGACTTTCTCTAGTTGAGGTTAAAAACCCTAACCCCTCCATTTATGGGAATTGTGGTTATCAGGTTCGACTCCTGAAGTTCCCAACTAGTGATAGAAAAAGTGAGATCATTCAAGGAGGAGACAACTTGAAACTCCCAGACTACCCAAAAGAGATCGATTTGTTGACCCAGTCCTACAGCAATGAGTTGGAGTGTGTACAAACGAAACTCGAAACAAATGAGCTATCGTGGTCTAAAAGGCGGAGACTGGAAAGGAGAGCAGCCCAACTGGAAACCATGATTTATGATCTTGCAGAGCATCGGAAGGGAGTTGCTGATCGTGAGATACCCCTTCCCCCTCTGCCAGAACTAGTCGGCACTCGAGCGTAACTAGTATCGGGCTCGCCATCACATTATTGGCGAGCCCGTCCTTTTTGTAATTTTTTTTTATTTTGATATAATACTTTCCTTATGGAACTTGTACCAATGGTCATTAAAAAAGATCCGCAAGGTGAGCGGGCTTATGATATTTACAGCAGGCTACTGGAAGAGCGAATTATTTTTATTGGGGGAGAAATAACTGATGAGGTAGCCAATATTGTCATTGCAGAACTACTTTATTTAGAGAATGAAGGAATGGACAGAGACATAAGTATTTATATAAATTCTCCCGGCGGCTACGTCCATTCTACGCTTGCAATTTACGATACGATGGGGTACGTAAGAAGTGATATTTCAACCGTTTGCGTCGGTATGGCCGCCTCTGGAGCAGCGGTAATACTCGCTGGTGGCAAAACAGGAAAACGATTTGCACTGCCAAATTCGAAGATTATGGTTCATCAACCAATGACAGAGATATCCGGCCAGGCAACAGACATAAAAATTCACGCAAACGAAATATTAAATATGAAAAGGCGCCTCAACGAAATACTGGCAAAGGAAACTAATCAACCAATATCCAAGGTTGAAAATGATACCGAGCGTGATTTTTTCATGACTAGTCTTGAGGCTAAAAAATACGGTATAATAGACGACGTTATAGAAGCGAAGAAAGAGAAAATAATTTCAAGAATACCTAAATAAGGGCGGTTAGCTCAGCTGGTTAGAGCGTCGCGTTGACATCGCGGAGGTCACAGGTCCGACTCCTGTACCGCCCACCATTAAAACTTTTTGATCACAACCCAATCAATTTTATTCTTTTCGACAAGATCTTTTAACTTATCATCTTTCCCAACTAGAAAGGACTGGTCTAACGTAATTACTCCGGCTACCTTTATCTTACTTTCTGATGGCAGTGCAAGAATTAATCCAAATCTTTCGACTTTACTGGCACCTAGATCCACTGTATACAAAACAGCATCACCCTTTTTCAGGGATAGGGGATCAGAAACCTTTTTGACAACCACCAAATTACCACTTTTATACTCTCCAATAGATTCGCCTGATATACGGAATAATCTAAAATCGGGGGAAAATCTTGTGAAGTAAATACCAACAAGAATTATAACTACAACTACAATTGAAATTAAAATTAAAAATAGGTTTTTCTTCTCGTAAATAAAATCTATGGACAGCTTATTTTTCACTTTGCTAATTATATATCGTTAAAGAAAAAAGACGCAAGATGTAATCTTGCGGATTATGGTCGTGGGAATGTCAAATTAAGACCTAACTGATTAAACAAAATAAGACGGTTTTTTGTTAAAGTTTAGACCCATTCCATATGCCCATGGATCACAAATTATTTTTTGCCTTTTTTTGGTTGTAATCTCGGTATATTGATGCATAGAAAAGTTGGTAAAAATCGTTACTCTTTTTAAATGCTTCCTCCTGAAACGGCCTGAGTAGATTAGTATGGATTCAAATAAGTAACTACTGACGGTGCACATCTGTGGTTTTCTATCGTTCCAAATTCTTTTTAAATCATTTTCAAACCATCTAGCAGGAAAGAAATACATATAAAAATGACCATACTCATACCTCTCCTTTAACAAATCCATAACTTTTTTTAGGAAGATAGCGTCGTCGCTAGATTCAGAAGTATATTTATCAATAATTTTTCTTAGGTCAGTAGGGATTTCCAAATTTGTGGTTTTAATTCTTAGATGGGGAAACCACACCCTGGGTAAAACCCATACAACAACTAAATACAAAATTAAAAGAGTAAAAATAACTTCTAAAATCAACATAATAGCAGCTATTCTACTTATTTCCAACTGAAAATCAAAGATAAGCGATATAAACGACTAAATCGTTGGGGTTTTTACTTAGATTTCTTACTGTAACAACACTTTTATTTTCATAACAGTCGATTTTACTTTTTTTCAATTATCGCTTTCAACAATTAAGTAGCTGTTTCTTGACGTTTTAGCTTCTTTGAAGCATACTTGAAATAATGGCAGAAGTACAACCGGAAAAACACGACGAGTATATTGATCCGACTCAAGGTAGGGGCCATACCAGAGTACATTTGTCGTTAGGAAAGTTAGTGCTGAATAATTTTCTTGGTGGCCTGGCCTGGGGAGTCGGGACAGTCCTTGGTGCAACGATTATAGTTGGGGTAACTTTGTTTATTATAAGTAAGCTTGGTACAATCCCTGGTATTGGTCATTTTTTTGTTAATTTGTTAGATCAGATTCAACACGTTCACTAAATGAAAAGTAATTTAGAAACCTTAAAACATTCCACTGCTCATCTTCTAGCCGCTGCCGTATTGGAACTATGGCCAAAAACTAAGTTTGGAATAGGCCCCGCAATAGAAAACGGTTTCTATTACGATTTAGAATTTCCGAAAAAAATAACAGAAGAAGACCTACCAAAAATAGAAAAGAAAATGGAGGAAATAAAGAAGAGCGGGCTCGCTTTTGAGCAATCTAAAATGAAAATCGCGGAAGCGCTAAATTTTGAAAAAAAGAGGGGTCAGGCTTACAAAGAAGAGTTACTTGAACAGATACAAAAACTTGGAACAACCTCAGTTGATGAAGGGGTTTTAGAAGAAATCGGAAACAAAAAAATAGATACAGTAAGTTATTACAAACTTGGAAACTTCATTGACCTATGCCGGGGTCCTCATGTAAAAACAACAAAAGAAATTGGCTATTTTAAATTATTAAATCTTGCCGGGGCCTACTGGCGAGGTTCTGAGAAAAATCCAATGTTGACAAGGATTTATGGTACAGTTTGGCCTACTAAAGAAAGGCTAGAAAAACACGTTCAAATGCTAGAAGAAGCAAAAAAGAGGGATCATAAAAAAATTGGATCTGATTTGGAACTTTTTCTTTTCGATAAAACTGCGCCCGGAATGCCTTATTGGCTACCTAAAGGATTAACAATTTTAAATGTTTTAATTGATTTTTGGCGAAGAGTGCATACAAAAGAAGGCTATTTAGAAATAGCGTCACCGCTAATAAACGAGAAAAAACTTTGGGAAACATCTGGCCACTGGGAATTCTATAAAGACGACATGTTCATTATTCCAATCGATAAACAAACTATATACGGCATAAAACCCATGAATTGCCCAAATGCGATGATAGTTTTTGGTTCAAGGTCTAGAAGTTATAGAGACTTACCCTTAAGATTAGCCGATGTTGATACCCTCCATCGCTTCGAAAAATCTGGTACTTTAAATGGTCTACTACGAACGAGGAAATTCCAGCAAGACGATGCACACATTTTTATTACAGGGGATCAGGTTGAGGAGGAATATGATCGCATACTAAAGTTAGCAGATTATTTTTACTCGGTTTTTAATTTGGACTACCGTCTGAGGCTGGGTACAAGACCCCAAAAATTCCTTGGTGATAAAAAAATATGGGAGAGAGCAGAATCTTCACTAAAGAAAATTCTTGAGCGTAGCGGGAAAAAGTATTCAATCCTGGAAGGCGACGGAGCTTTTTACGGTCCAAAGATAGATATTTTAATGAAAGATGCTCTTGGACGTGAATGGCAAACTGGAACAATACAATTGGATTTCCAGCTACCTAGCAGATTTAAACTTAAATATACAGCCCGTGATGGGGGAGAAAAAACCCCAGTTGTAATTCATCGTGTAATCTACGGTTCTTTTGAAAGATTCATCGGAATCTTAATTGAACACTATAACGGTAATTTTCCTCTCTGGATTTCTCCTGTACAGTGTGTCCTGATTCCAATCTCGGAACGACACACTCAGTACGCAGCAGAATTACGAAACAAGCTTTTAGATAACGGTTTACGAATTGACGTTGACTCGAGAAACGAGACGATGCAGACAAAGATACGTGATGCTCAGCTCCAAAAAATCCCCTACATGCTTGTGATTGGTGATAGAGAACAAGTACAAAAGAAAGTTGCAATTCGATCGAGAGAAAAAGGTGACGAGGGTGTAGTTTCAATCAGTGATTTAATTACCAGATTAAAAGATGAGATCGAAAATAGAAAGTAGCATCGAAGAGGCAACAGCTCATTTTAAACGAGGCGATGTTGTTATTTTTCCCACCGATACAATCCACGGAATTGGATGCATTACTGGCAACGAAGCCTCAATCAAACGTCTTTATTCCATAAGAAAAACGCCTCTTTCTAAGCCTTTCCTGATATTAGTCAGCAGTATTAAGATGGCAAAAAAGTACGGGCAAATAAACGACGTAGTTGAATCAATTTTAACAAAGCTCTGGCCTGGCCCTCTAACTATAATTGTTAAAGCTGTAAAAGAAGAAACAAACCTAATCCAAGGTAACACTGACCGTATTGCTATTAGAGTACCCAATTTTCCTTTTATTTTGAATATAATTGAACGATTAGGAAAACCGATTATTGCACCAAGCGCAAATTTTCCAGGAAAGAAAACGCCGACCAGCTTTGACGAAATTGACAAGCGAATGATTTCTTTGGTAGACTATGCCATTGGTCCTAAGAATTTAGGAAAAAATTTGAAAATGACAGGGGTAGAATCTACGATTTTTGATTTATCCAAAAAGCCATTTAAGTTAATCCGACAAGGTGCTCTTTCAGGATTGCAATTGAAAAGATATTTCCCGGATTTAACAGAAGGAGGAAGTAATCAGTAAGTATTACAGGATAAATCAGAATATACGCGCTAGTAAGATACGCTTAATTGATCACGAGGGAAAGCAAATTGGAGTTGTGGCTATTGAAGAAGCACAACAGAAGGCAAGAGAATCTGGCCTAGATTTGGTAGAAATTTCCTCTGGAGCAGATCCACCTGTAGTAAAAGTAGTAGACTTTAAAAAATTTAAATACGAAGAGGCCAAAAAAGAAAGACTAGCGAAACGAAAAACAAAAGAAACTGAAACAAAGGAAATCTGGCTGAGTCCCACTATCGATGACCATGATTTAGAAATAAGAATGAGCAGGGCAAAGGAATTTTTCGAAGAAGGAGATCGGGTACAACTTACTATTAAATTTCGCGGCAGAGAAATAGTTCATCCAGAGCTTGGAAGAACAATTTTGGCTAAAGCTACGGAAATGTTGCATGGACACGGCGAGCAAGATTCAGAACCTAGGATGGTCGGAAAGGCCTTAATTGTTGGTTTTAAACCATTTAAGAAAAATTAACGATACATGAAACAAAAATCAAGGAAGACAGCCGAAAAAAGATTTAAAGTAACAGCCACAAAAAAAATATTACGTGGGCATGCTTACTCTTCGCACTTAAAAACAAAGAAGTCAGGTAGAAGGCTTCGTCGCCAGAGCGAACCTCAGGTATTGACTGGGGGGTTTAATAAAAAATACAAAAAGATACTAGGAGTGTAAAATGGCAAGAATCAAAAGCGGTACTGTAACCAACAGACGTCATAAAAAAATCTTAAAAGCAGCCAAAGGCTACAGAGGAACAAAAAGCAAACTTTATAAAGTAGCTAAAGAAGCTGTGATGCATGCCGGGGCTTATGCTTACTCTGGAAGGAAAGAGAGGAAGAGACAAAAAAAGAGTCTATGGATCGTACAAATTAACGCCGCTCTGAAAAGCTATGAAATCTCTTACAGCAAATTTATTAATGGATTAAAAACAGTAAAAATTCAACTAGACCGCAAGATCTTATCTGAAATTGCAGCGAACGACCCCCAAACCTTCAAAAAAATCGTCGAAACTAGTAAAAAACAAAATTAAAACCTATAGACGTTGATTAATGTCGCCCTATAGTGTTGACAATTTCTTATTTTCCTGTTATAATAATCATAATTAGTCCTGTGTTGGGGAGCTCATGTAGGGCAGGCGTGAGCTTCCCATCTTGGGACTAATTTTTTTTGCCTTTCAAACAAGCCTGCTGTATGCTAAAATTAATTCCTATGGTGTTAGACATAAAGAACGTTGAAACTAAAGCGCTGAAAGAAATTTCCCAGTCTAAATCGAATAAAAGTCTAGAAAATCTAAGAATAAAGTATCTTGGACGAAAAAGTGGTGTTTTACCCAAAATTACTAGACAAATTCCTAAATTACCAAAAGAACAACGCAATGGGGTAGGAACAGAAATAAATAATCTTAGAGCAAAGTTGGAAAGCTTACTTACTCAAAAAACAAACCCCGAAATTGCCACGAAGGAAACTGGTTTTGATATCACCACGCCTGGAAAACAAATCGATACCGGTAGCGTTCATCCAATAACTACGGTCATGGATACTGTTAAAGAAATTTTCCACTCGCTAGGCTTTTCATGGATCGATGGCCCAGAAGTCGAACTGGATACCTATAACTTTCAAAAATTGAACATGCTGCCAAACCACCCTGCACGTGATGTCCAACAAACATATTACATTGATAGGGAACTGTTACTACGAACACACACAAGTAGCATGCAGGTTAGGTATATGGAGAATCACAAACCTCCGATAAGAGTGTTATTTCCGGGGCGCTGTTACAGACGAGATATGCCGGACAGCACGCACTTACCTTCCTTCTATCAAATCGAGGGTCTCTTAGTTGATAATGTTTCCCAAATGTCTGATTTGGTTGGTACCTTAGACTATTTCGCAAAGTCTTTCTTCGGAAAAAACACAAAAACAAGGGTTTACGGTCACCACTTTGCCTACACCGAACCATCAATCGAAATGGAGGTTTACTACCCTGGAAAAGGCTGGCTAGAAGTTCTTGGTGCAGGCATGGTAAACCCAATTGTGCTGAAAAACGGGCATATTGACCCAAATAAATTTAGAGGATGGGCTTTTGGTATGGGACTGGATAGGTTAGCTCTACTAAAATACGGCATAAGTGATATTAGAATCTTATATAACAACGATATTCGTTTTTTAAGCCAATTCTAATATGAAAGTACCTCTTTCTTGGTTAAAGGAATATGTTGAAATAAAGGAAACGGTAGAAAAACTATCGGAAGGCTTGCTCTTGTCGGGAACTAAAGTTGAAACCATTGAAAAGACAAAGGACGATACAATCTTTGACTTTGAAATTACCCCAAACCGAGCAGACTGCCTATCAGTAATTGGCATCGCTAGAGAAATTGCCGCTATTTACAACCGCAAGTTAACAATCCCTGCGGCATTCACTGAAACTCAAAACGATGAAAATAGAAAAAAAGCTGTTTTAAAAGTTTTAGATAAGAATCTTTGTCCATTTTATACCATTGGCATTATTGACGGAATTAAAGTTGGGGGATCGCCCACTTGGTTAGCCGAGAGGCTTGAAAAATCAGGAATTAGAAGCCTTTCAAACGTCGTCGATATAACAAACTATGTAATGACCGAAACCGGCCAGCCAATGCACGCATTCGACTACGATAAAATAGAAGGGGCGATGGTCTTACGAGCCTCAAAGGCAGAGGAAACTGTTACAACATTGGATGGGGTGGAAAGAAAGCTACCTAGCGGTGCAATAATTATTGAGGATAATAAAAAATTAATTGATTTAGCAGGATTAATGGGGGGCGCATCAAGCGAAATCGATGAAGAGACTCAGACTGTAGTCCTTCATGTACCAGTTTACAATTCTCTTTCGGTCCGAAGGGCCTCACAAGCTCTGGGGCTACGAACTGAAGCGTCAAACAGATTTGAAAAAAGTTTAGACCCGGCTGCACATAGGTACGCATTCGAACGAGCCTATTCATTGATCAAAACGCTCTGTTCTGGAAAACTTGCTTCTAAAATAGAAAGTATTTGCTATCCGCCGGCTGAACGGCATATAAAATTGCCTGTCGGGTTAATTAATAAAACCCTTGGTACAAATATACCCAATGAGGAGATTAGAAGTATCCTCGCTCGCCTGGAGTTTGAAACAAAACCAGAGGAAAAAGCCGGACAAGAAATCATTACCGTTGGAATTCCTACATTTCGGACTGATATTAACTATCCGATCGATCTCGCTGAAGAGGTCGCTCGCATTTACGGGTACAACAAATTCCCAAAGACACTTCCAACCGGACCGTTACCTGCTTTTGAAATAAAAGCTGTTGATTTTGAAGAGGACCTAAAAAGAATCCTAGTTTCTTTGGGACTGCGAGAAACATATTCCGGTACGCTAACAAGTTTGGCCGTTTTAGGGGATCTGGGTATTGATAATAAGAAGTGCCTAAAAGTAGCTAACAGATTAGTTATTGATTATGAATATTTACGGCCCACGTTACTTGTCGGTTTAATTCTAGCGGCGAAAACAAACATCGAAAATTTCAAAAAATTTTCCCTATTCGAGGTGGGTAGGGTATTTGGTAGTGAGATTGGAAAAGATAAACTCCCAGTCCAGCCAAAAAGGATTGCTGCAATTTTGGTTGGCGATGATTTTCTTACTGCAAAGGGTGTTTTGGAAGGATTTTTAAAAAAATTGCATATTGGTGAAGTTATTTTCAAAAAAGCTCAATTAGTCAAACCTTACGGAAGAGAGCTAGCAAGTATTTATAGTGGTGACACGCCTATTGGCATGTTTGGCAACATAGATTCAAAAATTTTAAATAAATTTGAAATTCCTGTTTCGTCCTTCGCGTTTGAACTAGATCTGGATATTTTACAATCAAAATCCAGGGAATCTCATTTCATACCAATTCCAAAGTACCCGATTGTCAAAGAAGAAATCTCTATATTTTTGCCAGAAAGTTTAACATTCGAGACTATCTTAGTCAATATAAAAAAGTCCGCCGGCGAAAATCTTTATGCCGCAAATCTAATTGAGGATACTAAAATAAGGGGGGAGCGCTCAGTCTTAATCGGTCTTGAATACTATAGTAAGAAGCACACTTTGGACAAAAATGATATGGAAAGAATAAGAAACAAAATAATCAACAGTTTACGAAAGATTGGCGCAAAACCAAGAACTTCTTAATATTACGGGCTATTTTGAACCTTGACGTGAACTGATTCAGAAATACTATCCCCAGCAGAATCATACACCTCTACCTTAATTATATGATCGCCTAACGAAACGCTATTGAATGTAAAACTTGCCGTAGAAGGCGGTGAATTTATAGTTTTCTTAATCACATTATCTAGATAAAATTCAATAGCTACTATGCTATTCGGCCCGGCTACGTTTGTACTGACAGTGAAATCTGGGGTTACTTTAGCATTATCTTGCGGAGAAGCTATAACCATACTTAGTTTGTCAGCCGTTGGTGTATAGATACCTGTATCTGTTGTTGTCGGAGGGCAACCGCCGGAACAATAGCGGTAACTAGGCATAAACATTTTTGTGTAGGGATCATACATAGCAAGGAACTGCTTCGTAGTTGCCAATCCTGCGGCTTCACAGGAAGCATTGGCAATAAGACCGCTTGGGGTACAGATTCTAAGCTCTTGATGCATATCATCCTCTTGTGTAGGAACTTGCCATTTTACAAAAATTTCAGTTTTTAGTGATCCACTGTATTTTCCTGGCTTCATGCCTGTTTGGGCATCTACCTGTGCATCCACCACATCTGCCGGCCTGTTCCAGGATTCGACTTTTTTATCTTTCCAAAGATTTGTCGCAATTGTCCTATAAATAGGCGCGGCGCCTGTGATACCAGAAGAAAGAGCTGGATTCATCTGAGAATTATCGTTATTACCAACCCAGGTGCCAACCACATATGCTGGGCTATAACCAAATGTCCAGTTATCTCTTTTTTCCTCACTAGTACCAGTTTTTACTGCTACATCTGGTCTAAAATTAAGAAGATGAGCCCAGTAGGTACCATAACCCATATATTTTGCGGTTGGGTCTGACAAAATATTATTAATCAAATAAGCATGCGCAGGATCGGTCGCTTGTTTCTGATCTTTTGGTGGTTTGAGTTCCTCAATAACCTTACCGCTTGCATCGGTCACTTTTAAGATTACCTGCGGACTAACAACTGTGCCTTGGTTCCCTAAAATAGCGTAGGCATTAGTCAATTCAATTAACTTTATTGCTCCACCTCCCAAAGTCAGTGAAAGCCCATACTTTGAAGGGTCATTTAACGTGGTTATTCCAAATCGCTTCAGCGTAGCAATCATACCATCCAAACCATTAACAGCAAGCATCTTTACCGCTGGGATATTATAAGAGTTACCAAGCGCAATTCGAACAGGAAGTGGGCCGTGATATCGATCATCGTAGTTGCCTGGGCTGTAACCCCCACCGAAGTCCGTTTTCTGGTCCAGAAACACTGTTGCCGGATTTGCATAACCTTTCTCAAATCCTGTTATATAGTTGAAAGGCTTCAGTGCACTCCCAGGCTGTCTTAGCGCCTGTGAAACAATGTCAAATTGCCCCGGAATATCTTTGGCAAAGTAATCTTTTGAACCAACCCAGGCTAAAATTTCACCCGTCTTGACATCTTCAATTACCGCGGCTCCGTTACTAACTGTCAAATATTTTTCCGCTGCCACTTGATCCGCTACAGCTTTTTGTGCCATATTTTGCAGGTTTAGGTCCAAGCTAGTCGTAACCCGCAAACCCCCCTCCTGAACAAGCTTCGGGCCATATTTTTCCTCAAGCAGATTTTTGACATAGATTGAGAAGTGGGGAGCTTTTATTCCTTCCCCAAAGCTAGCAAATTTAACATTCGGAAGTTCTTTAACCGCTTTATTTTCTTGGTCTTTTGTTATGTGACCATCTTCCCGCATTCTACGTAAAACAGTCTTAGTTCTATCAATATACGCTTTTGGATCTAGACCAAAAGGAGAATAAGTTGTTGGACTCTGAGGCAATCCAGCAAGAATAGCACATTCGACCAAGTTCAATTCCCAGGTATGTTTCCCGAAATATTGATTGGATGCAGCTTCAACACCCCAAGCTGTACCGCCATAAGGCACTTCATTTAAGTACATTTGTAAAATTTCATCTTTGCTATATCTTCTCTCAATCTGAACCGACAGGATAAACTCTTTGATTTTCCTTGTTATAGTCCGCTCTGGAGTCAAGAGCGCATTTTTAACAAGTTGCTGAGTAAGTGTTGATCCACCAGTCAGTTTATGGTCGACAACTAGCTCCTTAACTGCGCGCAAATAACCGTATATATCAAATCCCTCGTGCTGATAAAAATGTTTGTCTTCTACAGAGACTGTTGCATTTCTTAAATCGGCAGGGATTTTGTCTAACGTAACTAATGTACGATTTTGGTTGCCGTAAACGTTATATAACAGTACACCGTTACGGTCATAAATCATTGTTGATTGGTTGAAACTGCTATCGGAGAGTTTATTTGGCGAGGGAAGATTGCGCGCGAAAAAACCAAAAGCAACACTAGTACCAACTAGCATAGCAATAAAAAGTATAAAAGCAGCTGTTACAAGGCTGTTTAGAATCTTTAATTTAGCCCGACGAGATTTTCTGCGAGACAAAATACTACTTACCCTCGGGGGGACAGAGATAAAAGACGGATTCATAATTTTTGTAAGTTGTATTTTACCACAAAAAAATATAATATGAAAAGCATGGATGAGCTCGAGAGTATATTATCCCGAGGAGTTGATTCTATCTATCCATCAAGCAAATTACTTTTAGAAAAACTCCGCAAGCAAAAATTAAGGATTTATTTAGGAATAGATCTAACTAGCCCAAATATCCACTTAGGCCATTCTATTATTTTAAGAAAACTAGCTCAATTTCAGAAGCTTGGTCATAAGATAATTTTGGTTTTTGGTGATTTTACCGGCATGGTAGGCGATCCTTCTGGAAAGGGAACACAAAGAAAAACCTTGAATCGTGAGCAAGTAAAAGAAAATTCAAGACTTTATAAAAATCAGATTGAAAAAATCATTGACTTCGATAAAGACCCTCCAGATATAGTTTTTAATTCGGATTGGTGGAATAAAGTTAGCGCAAATCAAATTTTGGATATGCTTTCTCATTTCACAGTTCAACAACTTCTTGAGCGGGATATGTTCCAGGAACGACTTGAAAAAAAGCGGCCAATCGCGGCCTCTGAATTTCTATATCCAATTTTGCAAGGATACGATAGTGTCGCAATCGATACTGATATGGAGGTCGGGGGTACGGACCAGACGTTTAATATGCTGATCGGCCGGGACTTTATGAAAATATACAAAAACAAAGAAAAATTTGTTCTCACTTTCCCTCTTCTGGAAGGAACTGATGGTCGGAAAATGAGCAAAAGTTTTAGTAATACCATCGACCTAAACGAAGAGCCGAATCAAATGTTCGGTAAACTGATGTCAATCAAAGATGATTTAATTGTGAAATATTTTACCCTCCTAACAGATGTTGGCCTAGAAGAAATTAATAAAATCGAAGAGTCTTTAAAGACCAAGACTGCTAATCCAAGGGATGCCAAAATTAAATTGGCCTCAGAGATCGTAAAACTATACCATGGAGAGCTTGCAGCAAAAAGTGCAAAAGCCGAGTTCGAAAGGGTTTTTCAAAAAGGCGCGGCTCCCAAACCTACGCAACTAGAGAAGCCCAAAGATATAGACCGGGCAAAGTTAGTAGATATTCTAATTTGGTCGCGATTAATTGAGAGTAAAGGCGAGGCGCGAAGGCTTATCGAACAAGGCGCAATTGATGTAAATGGCGACAAAATTACCGAGGACAGGGAAATACCTCTCAGGGGAACAGTAATTCGTATCGGGAAATTTAATTCAATTGAATTTGTAGAGAGTTTAAAGGAGATAAAATGAACTTTATTAGAAAAAATAGGTGGATCTGGGCGCTTATTGCTGCAATAGTTATTTTAGGACTAATAGCATCGCCCTTCCTGCTTTTACTTTCCCGCTAAAACCAATGGAGCTCTCCACAAAAATAGGAGAAATCCCAAAAGTTGGCCGGTTTGCTTACTCCAGATTGAGGAAACTGGGTATTAAAACGGTAGGCGATCTGCTTTATCATTTTCCCTTCCGCTACGAAGAAATTGGCTCACCACAAAAAATAAGCGATCTTAAAGTAGGAGAGTTAGCCTCAGCAAAAGGAACGGTCATTGAGGTTAAAAATATTGTAACTAGGTACAGAAAATTCCTAACAAAAATGCTATTAAATGACGGGACGGGTACGATTGAAGCCGTATGGTTTAATCAACCTTTTTTGACAAAGGTACTAAAAGAGAGCCAGAAGATTAGCTTAGCGGGAAAGATCGATCTTTTTTCAAATCGCCTAACTTTCATCAACCCCGAGTATGAAATTCTCGACTACCGAAAAAAACCGCTTCACACTCAAGGGTACATACCTATCTATCCCGAAACAAGCGGCCTAACCTCAAAATGGATCAGATCAAGAATTGCAGAAGTTCTACCAACCATTTTACCAAAGGTAAAAGAAATTTTTCCAAACCAAACCATAAAAAGAAATAACTTGATATCCGCAAAGCAGGCTATATTCCAAATTCATCAACCGGCTACCTCAAAACAGATCATAGAAGCCAGGAAAAGATTGGCTTTTGAAGAAATTTTGTTAGCCCAGCTTAAAGCTTTAGAAAAGAGGATGTTTTTACAAAAAAATGAAAACGCCGCCGAATTAAAAATCCATCAAGAGCAAATCTTATCTGTAATTTCCAACCTCCCATTTACATTAACAACTTCTCAGAAAAAAGTGCTGAAGGAAATTCTTTCCGATCTTTCAAGGAAAAGGCCTATGAACAGACTGCTACAAGGAGATGTTGGAAGTGGTAAAACTGTAGTCGCTGCGATTGCTTCCTACGAGGTTTTTTTAAATGGCTTTAAAACCATCCTGATGGCCCCTACTGAGATTTTGGCGATCCAACACTTCAATACCTTCAGAGCTATTTTAAGTCCCTTAGGAGTCACGGTAGGGCTTCATACGGCAACAAAAAAATTGAAGGGGGAATTTGACGTCCTGATTGGCACTCACGCCCTTTTATTCAGCTCTAGAGATTTCGAAAAACTCGCGTTTATAGTAATAGACGAACAGCATCGCTTTGGAGTAGAGCAGAGGGCACTACTTCGAAACAAAATTCTCTACCCCCACGTTTTGACGATGACAGCAACCCCTATACCCAGAAGCCTTGCTTTGACATTGTATGGAGATTTGGATACTTCAATTATGGATATGCTACCTTCCGGGAGGTATCCCGTAAAAACCTACCTTGTACCACCGACCAAAAGAAATGGTGCATACCGGTTCATTAGAGATCGGATTGCGGCAGGGGAGCACGCATTTATTATTTGCCCTCTTGTAGATCTATCCGAAACTCTGGAAAGTGTGAAGGCGGCTACCTACGAATACGAAATATTAAAAACGGAGGTCTTTCCAAATCTTTCTTTAGGTATCTTGCACGGCAGAATGAAGACTAAGGAAAAAGAGGAAACGTTGCGCCTCTTTCTCAAAGGAGACCTCCAAATCCTTGTAGCCACCCCAATTGTGGAGGTCGGGATCGATATCCCAAATGCAACAATTATGATGGTGGAAGGAGCGGAAAGATTTGGCCTCTCGTCACTTCACCAATTGCGCGGTCGTGTAGGCCGAAGCGACAAGCAATCGTACTGCTTATTGTTTACCGAAAGCAACAGTCCGCAGGTAAGAAAGCGGTTAGAAGCCTTAGTAAAATACAATAACGGACTAAAACTGGCTGAAATCGATCTAGAAATGAGGGGACCAGGACAACTCTACGGAATAGAACAATCAGGCTTACTGGATTTCAAAATTGCTACCCTATCCGATCTTGCCCTTGTAACTGCCACAAGAGTGGAAGCTCAAACTATAATCAAAAATCTAAAAAGCCGAGAATTTACTATTTTGAGATCAAAATTGAGAGGTGAGAAGCTAATTTCTCCCGATTAGAATTGGCAGCTAGTAGAATTGGTATTTATAATCCGCAAGATCACATCTTGCGTCTTTTTTCTTAAGCAAGATATAATACGCACGATTACATCTTGCGTCTTGTTTCTTAAGCAAGATATAATGCAACAATATGACTCCACTACCAAAGAAAAAAATTTCTAAAGCAAGAGGAAGAAAGAGACTTGCGACAAAACTTTATAAGTTTCAAAATTTAGTTAAATGCGCTAATTGCGGCAAGTTGGCTATCCCACACACTGTCTGCCAAAGCTGCGGCACTTATAATAAAATAGCCGTATTCAAACCAAAAGAGGAAGTAAAAGTAACAAAAGTGGATGAGGGGGGAAAAGAAAGATGAAGGCTAAACGCGATCCGAGGCACCAAGCCCGGGTTTTAGCACTCCAGTCACTTTTTGAGTGGAGTTTCAACTCAATAGATATTGAGGAAATTTTAAAACGGCACCTCGAAGATATCACAGCTGCAGACTCAAAAGAGCCCCAAATTGAAATCGATAGGGAACTTGCAGCCTTTTTGGTTCGCGGTACAACTGAAAACCTAGATACAGTAGATAAAATAATTGAAAGTTGCGCTTCTGAGTGGCCGATCTCGCAAATCGCCAAGGTTGATCTTGAAATTCTGAGAATCGCGATTTTTGAGCTTTATATTGCCCGCAATTCCCCTCCAAAGGTTGCGATAGACGAGGCAGTAGAACTTGCAAAGGAATTTGGCGGTGAGAACTCTTCAAAATTTGTAAACGGGGTGCTCGGTACGGTCGTTAAACAACTAATGCCCGAAGTAGCAAAGGAAACTAAAAAATGAAGGAAGAAATCTACAGTCACTTAAAGAAACTAATTTCAACTCACCTGGGTGTAGATGAAAACGATATTGAATTACATAGCGATCTAAAAAATGACTTAAATGCCGATCCTATTGCAATCGGAGACTTAATAGTCGCGATTGAAAACGAATTCAATATAAGCATCTCACAAGATATTTCAATTAAATTTTCTACTGTTGAAGATATCTTGAACTTTGTTTCTGAACAAACCGGCGAAATTTAAAAACTATGGAAGAGATTTCCAAACTAGAGAAGAAACTAAACATCAATTTCAAAGACAAAAACCTGCTTCGAATGGCATTTATACACCGCTCTTACCTAAATGAGCACCCTGAGGAAAGACTTGGTCAAAATGAAAGACTGGAATTCCTAGGTGACTCTGTACTTGGAATGGTCGTTTCAAAACATCTATTTATCGAATACCCAAATCAACCAGAAGGAGATTTAACCAATTTCCGCTCCTCTCTAGTAAACGCTAAAATGCTTTCGAAAGCAGCCGTAAACTTACACCTTGGAAACTACCTTTATCTCTCAAAGGGTGAGGAAGCGACAGGGGGCCGAAACCGACAATACATTATGGCAAACACCTTCGAGGCCTTGATTGGAGCAATCTTCCTAGACCAAGGCTTAGAGGCGGCTGAAGCTTTCATAAAAAAATTCATTCTGCCAAATTTAAAAGAAATTCTTGAAAAAAATCTTTACAAGGATTTCAAAAGTCAATTGCAGGAGAAAGCCCAGGAAAAATACGGAGTTACCCCAACATATAAAGTAATCGAGGAAAGAGGCCCGGATCATGCTAAAACCTTTAAAACTGCTGTTTTTATTGAGCAGAAAAAAATAGCAGAAGGTGACGGCAATAGCAAGCAGGAGGCTGAACAGAAAACAGCGAAAGTCGCCCTTGAAAATTGGCCAACTTTGAGTTAAAATCCCCCAGTCCTTATGGTAAAAATAAGATTACAGAGAAGCGGCGCAAAAAATAAACCCAAATATCGAATTGTGATTGTTGAAGAGAGTGAAAAAAGAAACGGCGCTGTTATCGAAACAATCGGCACTTACGACCCAACAATCGATCCTCCTAACGTGGACATAAAAAAGGAGAGATTTGAATTTTGGGACAGTAAAGGTGCACAACCAACCAACGCTGTGAGGCACCTAGTTAAAAGGTATGAAAGAGTTAATCGAGTTCCTAGCTAAAAATATCGTTGAAAATCCAGATTCTGTGGGTGTAACCCAAGATGAGCAAAACGGGCTAAAGGTAGTAAAACTAGTCGTTCATCCAGACGATATGGGTAGAATTATTGGCAGAGAAGGCAAAATTATAAAAGCAGTCCGCTCCCTGGTCAAGATCAAATCCTTAAAAGAAAACAGGAAAATCTTTCTCGAATTAGTCCCCGTTGAAGGTTCGCCCAATCATTCCTAAATGGCAAAAATAATATTTGACGTAGTCACACTTTTCCCAAATTTTTTTGATAGTCCATTAGAAACTAGCCTATTGAAAAAGGGTATCGAGAAAAATCTGCTAAAGATAACTCTCCATAATTTGAGGAACTGGGGAAAAGGAAGAAATAAGCAGGTGGACGATCGGCCATTTGGCGGCGGCCCCGGAATGGTCTTGAAACCCGACGTACTAGCCTCCTGCTTAAAGGAGATTTTAAAAAAGGGGGACATCAAACCTTATGTAATTGTTTTAGATCCTGTGGGAACAAAATATGATCAGGAAAAGGCAGTAGCGCTTTCCAAAAAAAGAAGGTTAGTTTTAGTCTGCGGCCACTACGAGGGGATTGATGAAAGATTTAAAAATCTTTATGCCGACGAGGAAATATCTATCGGCGATTATATTCTTTCTGGAGGGGAGACAGCAGCATTGGTGATAATTGAAACAATTTCACGCCAAATACCCGGTTTCCTGGGAAAAGATGAATCTAGTGTTTCTGAATCTTTCTCAAAAATCGATATCGGAGGCAAGAAAGTTACTCTACTCGATTACCCAACTTACACAAGGCCGAAAAGCTTTGAAAACCAAAAAGTACCGGAAGTGCTAATTTCCGGAAATCACGGTAAAATCGCAAAATGGAGAAAAGAAAAAACGATCGAAAAAACTAAAAGGAAAAGGCCAGACCTATTAGATTAGGAGCTCTAGCGCCCGGCAAACGGATCAGTAACACCCGTCTCAACTGGAGTAATAAATATATTAGTAAGATCGGTCAATTTAGAAAGAATATTATAAACTGATTGCGAAACGCTCGTAAATTGAGGAAGCTCCTGCCCAACTATGTCACCACTGCTTTGTAATTTCTTATACGGGGCGTAAACTTCCAAATCGAAAGTGTATGTTTGCCTTTTCTCGTCTTCTTTACCTGTAATTTTATCAACCCCCAGTAGTCTTTTTGAAATTTCAATATCGGCTAGAAAATTCTTAAATTGCTGCAGGCTCCCGTCAACCGTTAAGGTAAATGTGACTTTGTCTTTTTGCAGGTCCACACTACTATTGCTATTATTACTACTACCCGTTTTTTTGGTACTGGCAGCCTTAGCACTTTCAGTGGAAGGTTGCCCAGGTTTAAACTCCATACTCTGTAATTTAAGGCCATCTTTGTTGGCTAAGATGTTTATTCCTAAAATTATTTGAGGTATCTTTTTATCGCTCGGCACTGCCTTCTCTGTCTCCAGCAATTTTAAACCTACGTCATTTTCATTTATTTTTTCTAGGTCGGCAATTTTTTCATTCAGGACTGTCAGTCTCTGCTCGCTTTTTTTAACCTCTGTATTTTTTTGTTTGATCTTATCAAGCTGGGGCTTTAAAAAGAATGGGAAAAACACAACAACAAAAAGTAAAACTAAAATTGGTATAAGATACGCGGTTATTTTGGACAGGTCTATTTTCATTTTTTTATACCCTCGGCAGTTCCTTCTTTCAGGAACTTAAAATTTACATCGAATTTATAAGGTTTATCGGCTGCATCTTTCGTCAATGAGTTCAAAACTAATGTACCAAAAGTACCTGATAGTGCAGGATCGTTCAGTCTATCTACCAAAGTAGAAAATTTTGTGGAGTCTGATACTTCCCCGGCTATTTCAAGACTTTTTGAATCGAATTTATTATCTGTGAGAGTCGCTACCCCTTCCAAAATACCGATTATTTTATCGATACTGACCGAGTAGGGAAGAGCGGTCGTGAGGAAATTTTTACTCGTATCAAGTTTGTCCACAAGAGCTCGCTGATTAATTTCCTTTGCTCTTTGATCCGAAATTTTCTTTTCAGCAGCCGCTGTTTGATCGCTAAGTGTTTTAGCTCTAACACCCAAATAACCCCAGTAGAAAATAAAACCTAATAAAATAGCTACCAGTATAGCCAATACTATTAGAGCAAAAATATTTATTTTACGTCTATAGACCCCTTTCTTTACCTCTACCTCTGCAATTTCTGGTAATAGATTTATTCCTTCGGCCATTTGTATCTCCTTAAGTTGCTTGTTTTAATGCAAGTCCGACTGAAACAGCGTAAGAAGTCGCATCTTCAGTCAGCTTTTGTGTCAATTTACCTGGGATATGGATGCCTTCCCAAGGATTGCCCATCTGCACCTCGAGACCTAAAGCTTCCGCCAGGTAAATGACTAAGCCCGGCAATTTTGCCGTCCCGCCGGTGACAATCATTCTCTTTACCGGAAAACTAGGGTGCTTAGTCATATAATACGCTATTACGCGTCTAATTTCATTAACTATTACATCAAATATAGGTTTGATAGCCTGCATTACTTTTCCTTCCAGAGAATTTGGGTCTAGCCCATATGTCTTCATATATTCGGTCGCTTGATCCAGCTCAAACCCAAGCTCCTGGGCCACACCCCGAGCTAAAGCAGAGCCGCCGGTTGCGATTGAGCGAGTCAGGGTAATTTTTCCATCTCTGACAATAGAAAGATCCGTAGTCGAAGCGCCTATGCTGACCAACATTGTGGTCGGTGAACCTTCAACTCTTTGGACGAGAGCGCGGGCCACTGCTGTAATTTCTGTTTCTAAACCAAAGGTGGCTAAACCTGCTTTTTTTAAAATATCCAAATATCTCTTAATCAGGGTGACGGGTGCCGCCACCAAAAGTACTTCTGCTTTTCCAGTGGTCTCCGCTTTTCCAAGAACCTGCCAATCCAGTTTAACCTCGCTTATTGGAATTGGGACGTATTGTTCTGCCTCCCAAGCGATCGCATTGTGCATTTCCTTGTCGCTAAGAACGGGCATTTCCACGACTCTTGTAAAAATTTGGGATTCGGGAAGGGAAACATTTGCTTTGTTTTTATTTGTTTTTGCTTCCTTACATAGGGTCCTTACCGCATTGGCGAGAGTTTCAGTAGCTTCTTCGCTGTTGGGGTCGCTATTAGTTGGAGGGGTTTTGATTTGTCCGGCAGCGACAAGAGCAGGCTCTGAGAATGAGCCTGATAGCTGAACCGCTTTTATGCTGTGTGTACCTATATCTAAACCAAAGTGATCAAAGGCAGGCATATTAATCCTTCTAAATTATCGTATCATAAATTGAATGGGGCTAGCAATCCCTCTATTCAATTTTAGTTAGGGTTTTACTTACTTAGGTCACCATTGGTGAAGAGAACGTAATCGAAAAGGGAGGGGAGAGCGCTATAAAGTTGAACTGCTTGTATTTTTCTGGTCACTCCGGATGGTGTGTTCGCAGTGGAAGCAACAATAGTCCCTTGAGAAGGCAAACTAGCACCCTGGCCTAGAACTGCAATTGGAGTCGGGCTTGTGTTGAAAAGAGGTCGAATTCTTAGCATAACAGGAGTTTCGCCAGCACTCAAAGGAGGATCATGAGCAGGAGTGCAACCAGGAACGGTATCAGCTCCATGAAGACTGAAATACGCCTGATAATAAAAGTCTTTGGATAGCCCTGTTACATCATCCTTCCACGTAAACGAAAGACCGGGCCTCCCGTAAGGGCCATGAGTTGAATGGCAAAAACCATTACTATCGGCACGACCAGAATACGAGTCGAATGTAAATTTCCTCATTCCATAGCTGGTACCATTATATGTTATTACAGAAGCTTCGACTGCTTCATCCTGAGTTGATCCCCAAGCCAAATAAATGAGATTACCACCCCAACCGGATAAATTTATTTGCGCCACGGAATCCCTTTCTACATCCGTAGGATAAATGAAAACAGAAAACGAGGAAGTTGAATAATCATTAACCGTAGTATTAGCAGTTACATTATCAATTTTAGCACTAAAAGGGAGGACCGCAGGATTATTCTTCACTTTTTGCAAACCCGCTTCGATACCAGCCTCGGCTGCAAAATAAGCGCGGTTGCTTTCATCGGTTGTCGAAGTGGTACGAATATCAGTAATCGTCCTGGAAGCAACAGAGAGAACGATAGCAAGAACCATCACGATAATTAAGAGAAATATAACGAGAACTTGTCCTTTTTGTTTTTTTAATTTTTTCTTAGGCAGATCCATTTATCCTCTAAAATAATCGTAAATTAAAACTTCACGCAAGTCAAGTTGTCTTAAAAATTTCTAATTGAAACACTTGTTCGAAAAGGCTCCTGAACTCTTGAACTGCCAGCCCCATTGGTCAAATCGAATGAAAATGTAACTAATTTTGGTACGGTGGAAAATACAGTAAAAACGTCGCATCCTCCAATTGTAGTACCATCCGCAGTCGTATCTGTTTCAGAGACTGATCCAGAGACTGACTGCCTACTTAGAATGGGAACTCCCGCCGGCACAGCGCATGACCAAGTCACATCCGCCCCTTCTGCACCCGTTAGCGTAATGGAATAACAGGAACTGCAAACTGCAGGAGTAATATCTTTCGAAGCCCTGACATCTCTTTCAAAAACATCAATGATACTATTTCCACGCTGCCTAACCTCATTTGTAGCTACGATTTTGTTTTCAGAGTGAAAAAAAGAAATAAGTATAGTACTGCTCATTACAGCCAGTACACTAAAAACAGCTATAACAACTAAAAGTTCAATCAGCGTAAACCCTTTTTTCATTTTTATCTCCACGGCGTCAGACATGTAGTTGCCTTTTTAGTTTGTGTTCCGGAAGGACTGCCCCAATCTACCTCTACTGTTACCCGTTTCACTTGAGCTGCGGTCAAGCTTGAATCTAAACAAATAGAAGAAGGGTTTCCAATTGGATCATCTGAAATTATAATTTCGCGCCTAAAAACACCACCCAACAGTTGTGCTTCATTATCGGTAGCTGAAGGAGGATTATCTAATATTTCTTGGCCACTATTATCCAGGTGAGCATAAAATGTACCCTGAGTGTAAGTATACAAAGCATTGAATGTACACGGCGTGGGGGCAGTAACACAAGATACAGGACCACCCCCGTCATTCTCGTAACCAGCCTTAATTACTGCATTTGTATCACGGGTATTTCGGACAATTTCCAACCCCTCTTGCACCAGTTTTGTCGCTTCGCTGTCCTGGCGGGCGAGAGTCGCTTTTCGGTTGCTTGCAGTGATAAGCCCTAAAATCGAACTAATTACAACAACGGCAACACCAAGCGCCGCTACTACTTCTATTAACGTTTGTCCGCTTTCACACCCACTATTTTTTCTGCACATAGATCATCCCACCATTAGTAACATAAACACGATAGGAGGGAGTAGTCCCTCTTCCCAAATCAATATATAGACGGTCTACGGTGGAAGGAATCGGTCCTCCACCGCCGACATTAAAGCAAGAAAGCCACGCTATGCCTTTTACTAGCATAAAGTAAATGGCAACGGTGTCACAAGACTTCTCGGTCGTGCTATCACCATTATTGTTGTAACCAACATCTATAACTTGACCAACCTTCGGGTCCGGCCACACTTCTCCAACGCCTGGTTGTCCTGCAAGATAACAAGAGCCAGAGGCACAAGGGGCGGAATGACAGCTACCATAAACATTAGCATAAGGAGCAAAAATTAAAACTTGGCTTGGAGTCGTGCCCTTAACTTTATAAATAACATATACCGTCTCCGTTGGTTTATAACCCGCCCTATAACAAGCATCGGTAACGTCAGACTTTAAATTTTCTTGACCGGAAATCATAAAGTTTTGGTACTTACGCAGATCAGATTGCAGATAAAATGCCGCATTTTTTACACCTTCGCGGCCGCTATAGTTATTAAAAGCAGCGACTCCGATTGTTGAAAGAATGGCCATTATTGCCACAGAGATTAAAAGTTCGACGAGGGTAAACCCTTTTTGGTTCTTTTTTTTGTAGTCCATGAAATGGCCGCAGAGCGCGAGAGTACTGAGAAACTGAAAGGTTCGAATTACGGAGCGATCTATTTTTGAGTTTTGAATTTCAAAAGGCATTAATATAACTTTAGCAAACAAATAGTAGCCAATGCAACTTTTTCAACTTTTTAGCGGTTAAGTGTAACGCGGTAGTTGTAGACTCCGTTGCCGGGCCAGTCGTAGCAGCCGCTGTAATTGTAGGTTGTAGCATTAGACGGTAGGTTCTCTAACGCCGCCATTAGTATAGCTGTATTTTTGTCCTCCCGACGATAAAAATATTCTTTGTTTGTTCCACCGAAAGATGGGTCACTTGGGATATCTCCATTTTTAAAATAAGGGGTAATGGCGTCCTTTACCTCCGGGTGCATCAGAGAAAAAATCCTACTGCACCAACCGTCATTAGCCGGGTACTCGCCGTGGTCGTCATAATATTTTTCAACCGCGTCTTTGATCTTGTTAATATCGGAAATCCTTTGTTTATCATTGTGTTCCCGCAAAAAATGGACCACACTAAACTGGCTCAACTCGAAGCTTGGATCAAAGTAAGCATAGACGTTGAGAGCAGCAATCAGAAGAGCAACAATGATCAGGAGGGTAACAATAGAAAAACCTCTGTTTGATCCGGATCTTTCTAAAAAATTGGGAGGCATTTTATTTAATCAGGGCAAATAAAATAATCTGAATTCCCCGGGGCAGGCTTCTGAGTAGGACCACCTGCTACACTAATTAAAGGGCTGCATTTTGCAAAACTGCCTGAATCATTCCCCACTGCAGAGGGATTCGCCAAAGCTACACCAGCATCGTAGTCATCGCCGGGGGCATCGTTAGCATAGTAAACTGTTACCGTAGGGGGCTGCTTCATATATGCATTTGTGCCATAGAAACATATAGTTGCGCCAGCGGTTGTACAGGGGGTAGCAAATTCCCCAGTGTTGTTTGGATACCTACCATTTTCATTATGGTAAAGTTGCAGGGCAGTTTTTACCTGATTAAGATCACTCCGGGATCGTCCGTCCCTAGCATTATTCAGTACTCTAATAGGATCAATAGCAACGATCGCTATTGTAACCAGTATACCTATTATTGCAATAACAATTAATAACTCTATCAATGTAAAACCTTTTTGTTTAGGTTTCATATTTGACCTTCGTATTCCTACAACACCAAAATAACTGGGTGTTACCCTCCAGTCTTGATTCGTTATGGACACGGATGAGCAGGTACAGCACCTTGTATAAAGGTAACTACACCAGCATTCGAAATAGGAGCAGCAGCACTGCTAGTTGTTGCCCGATAGACATACCAACCCTGACTCGCAGCCGCACCACTTGTCGCACCTACTTGACGAGCACAGACATCGTTAGCAGCATCATTTACTACTACATTCACGTTTGCAGGAACGTTTCCGTAAGTATCCAATCGGTTTCCTACTCCTGGAATACAACCAGTTACTGGTCCTGGGGTTGGTAGAGCCTGCTCCGCAGTTATACAAGTTTGAATTAATGTACCAGCAGCGCGAACGTTGGACGAAGCTCTGCTATTCGCTGCATCAGCTAATCTCTGGACTGGGTTTATAGCTATGATAACAATGACGACCAATATAGCTATAATGGCGATAACGACCAAAAGCTCGATAAGAGTGAAACCTTTTGTTTTTTTAAGGAATTTTCCCATACTAAAAAGTTTTCACCCCCCTTCGAAAAATTAACGAGGATCCGAAAATATTTTGTAGTTTCAAACTAGGCAGTTTCATAAAAACCTATTCAAGTAAAATCCTAAAATCGCCTGCCCCCAGAAAAGAGCAATGATTGCTCCTACAGACAAAAATGGCCCCAAGGCAACAGTGTCCCCAAACCTCTTTTTGCCTGTCAATAAAAGCATAGCAGAGGCTAGACCGCCTGTCAAGAAAGCCAGGAAAAAGCCGACAATTACGGCCGGCCAGCCGGCCGCAAGAGCGATAAAAAAGGCCAGTTTTACATCCCCACCGCCCATAGCGGTCTCACCAGAAAAATAAACTATGGCAAAAAACAAAAGAGCAGCGGTAGCCGCCGCGATTAGGGTAAAAATCAGCGTTGATAAAGAAATCTGATGATTTACAAAAAGAAAAAATTCGTAGCCGGCAGATACAACTATAGCAGGCACTGTAATAATATTCGGAAGAAGTCCGCTAGTCAAATCAGTTACAAACAGAACCACTAAAACACTAATTGCAAAGAGTAAAAATAAAAATGAGATACTCAAGTTTATATTCAAGGAGATGCTACCCGCACCAAAAATCTTCCATGCTGCAGCCAAAAACAAAATTCCAGTCGCCACTTCGACAATAGGGTATTGAAGAGGAATCTCCTTCCCGCAATATCGGCAACGACCCCTAAGAAGCAGGAAACTAACAATAGGTACCAGATCAACCGCTGCCAATTTATGTTTGCATTTTGGACAAACGGAACCACCGAAAATAAAAGAACTACCGTGAACAGAACGATAAGCAATAACATTGAGAAACGATCCGATGGCTGTGCCAAAGATAAACGCGATTAAAATTAATACGTACACCATAATTCAAAGCTGATAATTCCTAGTTTTACATCTTAAATCTTAGAGCTTGTATCTTGTAACCTAGAATGCTTGAGTAATACTGTAAATTGGTAGAATAATCGAGATCATCAGAAGCGCCACGCCAATCCCCAAAATTATCATAATAATCGGCTCCATCGCTGTTGTTAAGTTTTTTACTTGTTCCTCAACTTCCAGCTCAAAGAAGCGGGCTACTTTATCCAATACCTCATCCATTTTTCCCGTCTCTTCGCCAACACTAGACATTTGGGCGATAATCGGCGGGAAAACTTCTGAACTTTCGACTGCCTTAGATAGAGGAGTACCTTTTTCAACCATCGCCGCTATTTTGGCTGCTGCATCCCTGTGAACAGCATTTGTCGCTGTGTCTCCGGCAATTTTTAAAGCTTCAAGGATCGGGACCCCAGCCCCAACCAAAATCCCCAAGGTTCTAGTAAATTCAGTCAGGGATTGATCGCGGTTAAGTTTACCCAAGACTGGTATCTTTAACATAATCCTATCTACAACTAAGGCTCCACTAACTGTTTTGCGATAGCTTCTTAAAAAGAAGAATCCTCCAACTATAGCTATTATTATCAACCACCAGAAATGAACCGCAAAATCGCTAAGAAAAAGCAGTATTTTTGTTGGAAGAGGCAGGGATATATTCAGTCCTTTATAAACTTCTGAAAGTTTTGGTATGACGAATATAAGAACTATTGTTATGACGAGAACCATAGCGATCACAATAATTATCGGATAAAGCATCGCGCCTTTGATCTTACCCTGAAATTCTCTTTCCTTTTCGAGATTATCAGAAAGTCGTAATAAAACTTTATCGAGGGTGCCAGATGCTTCCCCAGCCCGTATTACATTGATGTAAGCCTTATTAAACACGTCTTTGTGCTTCGCCAACGCGGAAGAGAAATTGTTTCCCCCCTGAATATCTTCGCCAATTTCCGCTATTATCCCTTGAAATACTTTGTGCTCTGTTTGTTTTTGTAAAACAGTAAGTGAGTCTGCCAAAGGCAGCCCTGACGAAATCATTGTTGCCAGTTGTCTTGTAAATTGAGAAAGCGGACCAACACCAACACCACCAAGGAAAGGCAGAGACAATCCTTCTCCTTTTTCTGAAATATTAATGATCGTGTAACCTTGCTGATGCAGAACATCAGCTGCCTGCTTTGGGGTCGCTGCTTCCACTGACCCTTTTAAGGTATTGCTTTTTTTATCTTTTACTTCGTAGTTGAACTTTTTCATTACTTAACTTTACCGCCTTGAAGTTTAACTTCTCTCATTAGATCTTGCGGGTTTAGACTGTAGGTAAGCGCCACTTCCAGACTCACTTTATTGGATCTAACCAGCCCAGCCAATGAAGCATCCATCGTACTCATACCAACATTTGCCGATGTTTGGATTATATTGTCGATGAGATGAGTTTTTCCTTCTCTTATGACATTACGGACAGCCGGAGTGGCAAGAAGTATTTCGTACGCCGGAAAACGGCCTTGGTTTATAGCCGGAAGCAATCTTAGGGAAATTACTGCCTCCAAAATATTGGAAAGCTGCATTTTTACTTGTTCCTGTTCGTTTTCCGGGAACACACCAACAACACGATCGAGTGTCTGGGCAGCGCTATTGGTGTGAAGTGTGGCGAAGACCAAGTGCCCGGTTTCAGCAATCGTCAAAACGGCTTCAATTGTCTCATAATCTCTCATTTCTCCGATCAATACTACATCTGGGTCTTCCCGCAGAACAGAGCGAAGGGATATTTCCCAAGAGTGAGTGTCGAGATGCATTTCCCGCTGAGCAATCAGGGATTTTCGGCTAGGATAAACATATTCAATAGGATCTTCGACCGTGACTATATGAACGCCTCTTTCTTCATTTATTTTATTAATCATCGAAGCAATTGTCGTAGATTTTCCATGCCCTGTTGGCCCAGTCACCAAAATAAGTCCTTGGCGCAGTTCCGTCAGCTTACCTAAAGTACCCGGAAGGTGAAGTTCTTCCAGCGACGGAATTTTATTAGGAATCAGGCGAAGGGCCGCTGATAGGTACCCTTTTTGATAAAAAGCGTTTACCCGGAAACGAGCAACTTCTCCAAGAGCAAATGAAAAATCAAGCTCTTTATTTGTCAAAAGCAACTCTTTTTGTTCGGGCAAGAGTAGTGAGAGCACTAGCTTTTCTATATACTCAGGTGTCGGGGTAGGGGTTTTTGTTATTGGAATAAGTTTAGCGTCAATTCGCAGCGTCGGGTAAACCCCTGCCATCAAGTGAACGTCCGAAGCCCCTCTACGAATTGCCTCTTCTAAAATTTGTTGAATTTCCAAATTTACCTCCTTTTTAAATTATTGCAATAATCATTAGTGATTAGTACTCTTTTTCAAACCATTGATACACCATTGACTAAGCACCCAATTACTCCATCGCTACCCTTAATACTTCCTCAATCGTAGTAATACCCTCTAATACTTTTAAATAACCGTCTTGGATTAATTTAATCATACCATCTTCTACTGCTTGTTGCTCAATTTGTCCTGAAGAAGCTCTTTCAAAAATAAGGCGCCCAATCTTTTCCGTTATTGCCAAGACCTCAAAAATAGCGATCCTACCAATGTAACCTGAACCACCACATTTCTCACAACCTTTACCCTTGTATAATTTAAATTTTGTTTTATCCTCAAGTTCCTTGAGATCCTTTTCCTCTTCAGCGGTAAGTTGGATATGTTCTACATCCAAAAGATTTCCTAAAGCTTGCTTAATACTATCTTCTATCTGTGGCGGAGGATCATACGCTTCTTTGCAACCGGCACAGATTTTTCTAACCACCCGTTGGGCCATTATGCAGTTCATTGAAGAAGCCAGCAAAAATGTTTCGGCTCCCATGTCAAGTAGTCTTGGAAGCGCTCCAGAAGCAGAATTAGTATGAAGCGTCGAAAAAACCAAGTGGCCTGTGAGCGATGCCTGAATCGCAAGGCTTGTCGTCTCACTGTCACGTATCTCACCAACCATAATGACATTTGGGTCTTGCCGCAGGAAACTACGCAGCCCCGAAGCAAAGGTAAGTCCTGCTTGTGGATTTATCTGCACTTGATTTACACCTGGTATTTGGTATTCAACTGGATCTTCTATAGTTACAATATTTACTTTAAGCGAGTTTATTTTTGAAAGTGTTGCAAAAAGCGTAGTTGTTTTTCCAGATCCAGTTGGCCCAGTAATTAAAATTATACCGTGAGGTTTTAGAATATTTTCTTCAAAGATTTTTAACGCCGATCCTCGCAAACCAAGGTCTGCCAAAGTCGGTGGAGCACCTGACTTCGGCAAAAGCCTCATCACGACTTTCTCACCATTTACTGTTGGTAGTGTAGCTATACGAAGATCCACCACAGTATCTTTCAATTTAAAAGAGAAACGACCGTCCTGTGGTATTCTTTTTTCGTCAATTTTTAGATCTGACAAAATTTTGATGCGAGAAATTAAAGCTTCATGGACTTTTTTTGGCAAGACAACTCGCTCTTGCAAAATACCATCTATCCTGTACCTGACGCGAGTCCGATCTTCTAGAGGCTCTATATGAATATCACTAGCTCTTGCTTTGAGTGCATATTCAAGGAGTGTCGAAACAATTTTTGCTGCCGGAGCTTCTCTGACAACCTCCTCAATTTTACTAAGATTGGGCAACTCTTCTTTTGCTTCCACTGTACCACTAACTTCCTGAAGAGCTTCGCTTACTTCACTTGTCAAACTTTGAGCGTACTGTTCTTTTATTGCTTTCTTAATTAATTCTGGCGTAGAAATGTAAGACTTTATTTTGGAAGCGCTTTTTTTCTCGATAAATCCAATAACCTGAAAATCAAGTGGATCTACCATAGCAACCGAAAGAGTATTGGTAGCAGGGGCGTATTGGAAAGGAATTAGATTATAGCGGCTGCTAACCGGCTCTGGAATTTTATTTAACAAATCAACTGGAATTGGTCTCTCCGTCGGGTTAACAAAATCTATACCCAGAATTATACCTCGCGCTTTTACAATCTGGTCTGGGGAAGCTAAATTATTGGCTCGAATAATCTCTTCGACCGACTTACGACTATTTATAGCCTCCATCTTCACCATTGAAAGCTTATCTTTAGTAAGTAAACCGTTTTCAAATAAAATGTCTTCTATTCCTTTTTCGCTAGCTTGTACCATGGGGCAGCCCTTCTAAAAAGACTACTTTAATTTTAGGGTCTAGGCGGCTAAAATGTCAATTATGAGTTTACCTTCCTTACTTACAGGAGGCAGCGTTGCAGCCCGACAGGAGCAAGCAAATGAGATTGTTGGGAGCAGTGTTTCTTCCTGGGATTACCATATTTTAGATGCCCAGGAGAAAGTCGGAATAGAAGAGGTAAGAGAATTGATTGGCAAGTTGGATAGAAAACCGCTCAATTCACCCCTCAAAGCCGCTTTGATTCTGGAAGCGCAAAACCTGACGGTAGAAGCTCAAAACGCCCTCCTTAAAACCTTGGAGGAGCCACCGGAAAACACAAAAATTATTTTAACTGCTCCAACAGTAGAATCACTTCTTTCCACAATTGGCTCGCGTTGTTTGAAAATCCAGATCGTCGCCCAGGAAAGTAAAATTGAAAACATGAATAAATTTATTAACAGCAATCCTTATGAGCGCTGGCTTCTGGCCGATCAGTTAAATCTTGATACCTGGCTTTCACTTTGGAGAGAAAAATTTTTAGAACTGGTTTTGGAAAGAAGACCTAAAAAAGAGAGAGTTGTTAGGATTGTTAAATATTTAAAATTGATTATTAAAGCGCAGTCCCTTAAAAAAAGGCGCTCTTCCCCTAAACTTTTAAATAGTATTTTGCTTTTTGAGGTACCTACTGAAACCTAAAATCGCAATTTTTAGCTTGCAAAAAAACCTTCCAAGAAGTAAAATATTGGGTTCGAGGGCAAAAAATGGATAAATACACCGCAAAAGACATCCACGTACTGGAAGGGTTAGAACCAGTCAGGCGTCGGCCTGGAATGTATATTGGTTCAACCGACGTTCATGGACTTCACCACTTAACAGCCGAAATTGTTGACAACTCTGTTGATGAAGCTCTTGCGGGTTACGCAAAAAATGTCTGGATATTTATCCACAGCGACCAAAGAGTAACTGTGATCGACGATGGTCGAGGTATACCGACTGAAAAACATCCTCAGGTTGGCAAGTCAGCGTTGGAAGTAGCGATGACTTATTTGCACGCTGGGGGAAAGTTTGGTGGAGGGGGTTATAAAGTTTCTGGGGGTTTGCATGGCGTCGGAGCTTCGGCTGTCAATGCGCTTAGTGAACAGATGCTTGTTGAAGTAAAGCGCGACCATCAAATTTACTCTCAAAGCTACAAAAGAGGGGTGCCGGAAGGTAACGTATCGACCGGCAAGGAAAGCAACCTACCTCCTTCTGCAAAAGCTATCTGGAACGGCGTTAAAACAGGTACCGCAACATTTTTTTCTCCAGACAAAACTATCTTTTCGACTACCGAGTTAGATTTCAAAATCCTGGAAAAACAGGTCCGCGATCGAGCCTACTTAGTCGCTGGGCTTTTCTTTCATATTTACGATGAGAGAAGTGACACCGAAGAAAATTTTTATTTTGACGGGGGGATCCGAAGCTTAGTTGAAGATTTAAATAAAAATAAACAGGGGCTGCACCGACCAATTTTTATTAAGAAGGATACGGAAGAAATTGGTGTGGAAATCGCAATCCAATATAACAACTCTTATAGTGAGACAGTTGAATCGTTTGCCAATGTTATTAATACAACCGAAGGCGGTACTCACCTAACGGGTTTTAGAATCGCCCTAACCCGCGCTATCAATGACTATGCTCGGAAAATAGGGGTGATAAAAAGCGATGAGGAAAACCTGACCGGGGAGGATCTGCGGGAAGGGTTGACTGCAGTGGTTGCAATAAAAATGAACTCTGAGAAACTCGAGTTCGAGGGTCAGACAAAAACTAGACTTGGCAATGCCGAAATCCAACCCATCGTTGCTGCAGTTACTAAGGATGGTTTGGAGACCTTTTTCGAGGAAAATCCTCAAGATTCTAGGCGAATCATTGAAAAAGTTCTCCTAGCCGCCCAAGCACGGTTAGCGGCAAAGGCGGCTAAAGAAGCGGTCATCCGAAAAGGCGCGCTCGAAGGAATGACTCTGCCTGGGAAACTCGCTGACTGCCAGGAGAAAGAAGCTTCCGGCTCAGAGATTTACATTGTTGAAGGGGATAGTGCTGGCGGTAGCGCAAAGCAAGGAAGGGACAGAAAATTCCAGGCAATCCTTCCCATCGGTGGAAAAATTTTAAATACAGAGAGAGCACGGCTTGACAAAATAATTCAATTTGAGGAAATTAAAGACCTAATTATCGCCCTTGGCACAGGAATCGGAGATACATTCGATGTGGGCAAAATCCGTTACCACAAAATAATTTTGATGACTGATGCAGATGTCGACGGGGAGCACATTAGAACTCTGCTTTTAACTTTCTTTTTCCGATATATGAGCGCCTGTATTGAGAAAGGGTATCTCTATATTGCCCAACCGCCTCTGTACAAAGTAACCATGGGAAAAGATACTTTTTACGCATATAATGATGAGGATAAAGAGGAGATGATAAAGAAAAACAAAATCGGTAAGATGGCCATTAGTATTCAAAGATACAAGGGGCTGGGGGAGATGAATCCCTCCCAGCTTTGGGAAACAACTATGAACCCGGAAAACCGAATACTAAAAAAGGTGGGTCTGGAAGATGCGGCAAAAGCTGACGAGATTTTTAATATGTTAATGGGTGAAGAAGTCCCGCCCAGAAAAAAGTTTATCCAGAGCCACGCACGATACGCTACGCTCGATATTTAATTTATGGCAGAAGAAGACCCAGTTAAAAAACTTACAGATAAACATATTTCCGTTGAAATAACGGAGGAGTTACAACGTTCCTACCTAGATTACGCAATGAGCGTAATTGTTGCCCGAGCCTTACCAGACGTAAAGGATGGACTTAAACCAGTCCATCGGAGAATCCTATATGCCATGCATGAACTCGGACTCACCCACGAGGCAAAATACAGAAAAAGCGCTACTGTTGTTGGTGAAGTCCTAGGTAAATACCACCCACATGGGGATAGCCCAGTTTACGACGCACTAGTGCGCCTCGCTCAAAATTTCGCCATGCGTTACCCCTTGGTGGATGGCCAAGGTAACTTTGGATCAGTTGATGGTGACCCACCAGCCGCCATGCGTTATACAGAAGCTCGAATGGCAAAAATTTCTAGCGAGATGCTTGTTGATATAGAAAAAGAAACGGTTGCTTTTACCGACAATTTCGATGCTACTAGAAAAGAGCCTCTTGTTTTACCTGCAAAATTACCTAATCTTCTTTTGAATGGCTCGGCTGGAATAGCTGTCGGAATGGCAACCAACATTCCGCCACACAATTTAAATGAGGTTTGCGACGCTGCAATTCATTTGATAAATAACCCAGACGCTAACGTTGAAGAACTAATGAAATTTATTAAAGGGCCAGACTTTCCAACGGGAGGGGCGATATTCGATATCAACGAAATAAGAGCTGCTTACGCAACCGGCAAGGGCCGAATTTTAATGAGGGCGAAAGCAGAGATAGAAGAGGAAAGAGGCGGCAAATTCGTAATTATTGTCAGCGAAATACCGTATCAGGTTAATAAAGCCCAGCTAATAGCTAAAATTGCCGAGCTAGTTAAAGATAAAAAGATTGAGGGTATTTCAGATCTCCGTGATGAATCTGACAGAAAAGGAATGCGTATTGTAATCGAGCTAAAACGGGATTCAAGACCGCGTTCAATTTTGAACAACCTGTTCAAGCACACAGCGATGCAACTTGCCTTTAATGTCAATATTGTTGCGCTAGTTGATGGCGTTCCTATTACGCTGACCCTGAAGCAAATTTTAAGCGAGTACATTCGGCACCGCCAACAAGTTGTTACGAAACGAACTCAATTCGAACTGGATGCCGCAAAAAGACGGCTGCATATCTTAGAAGGCTTGAAAATCGCCGTAGATAACCTAGATGCAGTCATCGAAACAATAAAGAAGTCGCCAGATGCTGAAGCCGCAAAAACTAATTTAATGAAGAAGTTTAAACTGACTGAGATTCAAGCAATCGCTATTTTGGATTTACAACTCCGCCGCTTAGCTGCACTCGAGAGACAAAAGATTGAAGACGAATACAAAGAAACCATTCAAGCTATTAGCTACCTGGAAGCTCTTCTTGCTTCCCCAAAGAAGATTTTGGATGTGATTGAAAAAGAACTCTCTGAAATTAAAGAAAAATACGGCGATGATAGGCGTACAAGGGTTTACAGCCAAGCGGCAGGCGACTTCTCAGAGGAAGATTTAATCCCGAAAGAACAGGCAATTGTTACAATCACAAAAACCGGCTATATAAAAAGGAGTCCCGTTTCAACATTTCGAACCCAAAGCCGCGGCGGAAAAGGCGTATCAGGTATTACTGTCAAAGAGGAGGACAGTGTAGCAAATATATTCTCTGCCAATACCCATGATGCAGTTTTATTTTTCACTAAAAGCGGAAAGGTGTATCAACTAAAAGTTTATGATTTGCCAGAAGGCGCTCGCGCTGCAAAAGGTAGTGCCATCGTTAATCTAATAGAGATCGATCAAGGAGATACGATAACAGCTGTTTTGAACGTTCCAACAGAGACAAAAAACGGGTTTCTTTTCATGGTAACAAAGAGAGGTGTCGTTAAAAAAACCTCGCTGGCTGAATTTGCTAACATCCGACGCAGTGGAGTAATCGCAATTAATCTTGCAGCTAATGACGAGCTCCGTTTCGTTGTGTTAACTAGTGGAGCAAATGAAATTCTCCTTGTTACCAAAAATGGTATGTCAATTCTTTTCTCGGAAAAAGATGTAAGACCAATGGGACGAGCAAGCGCTGGAGTAATTGGGATCCGCCAAAAAGAGGATGACGAGCTAATTAAGGCCGAAATTGCTGATTCAAAAGCTGATTTTGTAGTTGTTACCGAAAAAGGCTTTGGAAAAAGAACAAAAATCTCCGACTGGCCACGGCAAGGAAGAGCCGGAAGTGGGGTAAAAGCCGCCGAGATAACTGACCGTAATGGGAAGCTTGCTGCAGGTCTAGTAATCAGCAACATTCACGAAGACTTATTAATAACAACAACGGGTGGCCATGTTATAAAACTACCTATTAAAGATATTCCGGTTCTTACCAGACAAACACAGGGTGTAATTTTAATTAGGTTAAATGATCCAAACGACAAGGTTGTCGCCGTAACAGCAATAAAGAAAGAACGTAAGGAACGTATACCGAAAAATAAGAAGGGGAGGGGGAAATCTGAAGAAGCCGAAGAAACAGAGCAGATCTAACCTTCTAATGGTAGGGAAAAGCTGAAAGTACTGCCTTTGCCCATAATGCTTTTTACCCAAATCCTACCTTTGTGCATATCAACTATTGCTTTTGATATGTACAGCCCAAGACCCGTACCTTTTGATCCTTGTTCGAGCACTCCGGAAACCCGAAAGAACTTTGTGAAAAGTCG